>Ga0265338_10002370_pt1 | contig 28416 bp, 30 predicted proteins | sample 42126metaG_FD_193579 | JGI IMG/M metagenome (GOLD analysis project Ga0265338, IMG submission 193579) | Rhizosphere microbial communities from Carex aquatilis grown in University of Washington, Seatle, WA, United States - 4-21-26 metaG | ecosystem: Host-associated > Plants > Roots > Rhizosphere...
CGGGCTGACTGAAAAAATGGCGATGGCACTGCTGCCGATTTGGGGGGCATGGATTCGACGTCAGAGAGCTCTTTTCGATGTGACCTATGCCATCATGGGACACGGAACCGAACTGTTTGATCTGGCCGAGCAAATCGGGGCGCTGAAGGTGATGGATGCAACCAGCAGCCACCCCACCAGTTTTTACGGTTTTTGGCAGCGCGAATGCGATCTTTGGTGCCCGGGAGCAAACGTCGGAATTCCGCGTTGGATATTTGCGCGGGCGAACCGGGAATTGGAGCGGGCGGATGTCATTCTTTGCCCGTCAAATTTCGTTCGGGAATCAATGCTCTATAACGGCATTCCGGAATCAAAATGCGTGCTGAATCCGTACGGAGTGGATACATCGCAATTTACGCCGCGGGCCGCGTTGCCGGAGAAGCCGCGTTTTATTTGCGTGGGCACGATCTGCCTGAGAAAGGGCCATCAATATCTCTTTCGCGCGTTCGAAAAAGTGCGCAAAGTCTTGAAAGACGCGGAACTGGTTTGCGTCGGGGGGTATTACCCGGATTTTCGGCGCGAAAGACCTCGCTGGGAAGGCAGTTTCACCCATTATCAGAATATTCCGCTCACTCAGCTCACTCAACTTCTGCGCGAATCCACGGCCTTTGTGTTTCCTTCCAATGAAGAGGGCTTTGCCAAGGCAATCATTGAAGGGATGGCGTCCGGCCTGCCGGTGATTGCCACCCATCAAAGCGGCGCGACCACCTTGGTGAATGATGCCGTGGAAGGGTGGATCGTCCGCGGGCGCGACGTGGATCAACTTGCCGATGCCATGATTAAAGCTGCCTCCGATCGAGCCGCGAATGAGCGAATGGGGCGGGCGGCTTATGTGCGCGGAGCCCAAAAAAACAGCTGGGGCGATTATGCCGAGAGGACTCTCCAAATATGCCGGACGATGTTGGAAAAACGAAAACAAGCGAAGTAACTTTGTGACTATGGCCCTGGAGAGAATGGACATTGATAGCAGCCCGGATCGGTTGCAGGTGAAATTGCACCAATTGCGGTACGAGTTTGTCCTCACCCGGCTCCCGGCCGACTCAAAGGTGCTCGAGATCGGCACGGGACTTGGTGTTTTTACAAAACAACTCGCGCCCAGATGTTCGAGTTATATCGGCGTAGAATACGATCCTGCGGCATGCCAGGAGGCGCGGAACAACGCAGGACCTGGAACGGAAATCATAGAGGGAGACGCGCGCCAGCTTCCATTTGGCGAAGATCAATTCTCGTTCATCGTCTGCCTGGAGGTCCTGGAACATCTTGGGGATTACCAGGCAGGCGTGCGTAATATCCATCGCTGCCTGAGTCCTACCGGGACGGCGGTTGTTTCCGTCCCCTACCGGTCATCGGGCGGCAAGAATGAGGCAAATCCCTACCACCTTTATGAACCGGGGGAAGTGGAATTGGTATCCGTGTTTCGGCAGCTTTTTGCGACGGTGGAGGTGCACTATTTATATTTCGAAGAAACGCCGCTGATGAAGTTTGCCCGGCGGGTGCGCCTGCGTAAGGTGTTGGGTTTGGCTCGCCCTTATGCTGATTTGACGGCTGGATTGCCAAGCGCCACGGCCAGGCTGCGCATCGGTCAGAAATCAGAAGGAATGAATGTGAGCCTGATCCTGGTCGTCACGGGCAAGAAAAACAAAGTCTGAATGGGAGCGGTGAGACGGAGTTTACTCGTCTTTCTTTGTCCGCCACGGCTTTCCCCAAAAGAACACGTCGGTATTGCCCATCTCAAAAACGAATTTGTATCCCCGCCGGATGAGCCGGAACGTGGCGCGCAGCGATTGGCGCAGGCGGACCCCCGGGAGAATTCCGTCGTGAAATTCGACCACGATCTGCCGAACGGGAATACCCCGGTCGACTATTTGATCGATGATTCCGTACTCAGCGCCTTCGACGTCGATTTTGAGGAGGTCGACATGGCGGTGCCCGTTTTTTTGCATCAAAGTGATTAAGTCTATGCAGGCCACTTCGATGGTTCCCACCTGGCTGTTATAGGAGAACCAGGAGTCGCCCTCCGGGGTGAAGGGCGGGGCCAGGCGGAGAGTACCGGGTTGCCCGGCCAATCCCACCGGAAAGAAGCGAAAGCTTGGATTGTTATTTTCCGGCCGCTTCATCGTCGCGATGCCAATTGGCGAAGGATCAAACAGGACAACCTTGCAGTTGAACCGTTTGACCAAATCGTTTTCGAAACTGATGTCTTTGCCGACTCCGCCGCTGTAGATGACGCTGTCTGGTCCCAGTCCCTCGGTGCAAATGTTGTAAGCGCAGCCGGATTCCAGTTTTCCATAATTGGCTAAAGGATAGCCCCGGCTAATGAGTAGGGCGCGTTTCAACAGAATGCGCAGGTACATTAACCGTCGGCTGGTTCGGGTTTCCCGGAGCGGAACCGGGGGGGTCGAAAACGTTTTCGATTGAGAGTTTATGACCATTGGATTTTCTAAGTCATATTCCCGAGGCGGGCAATACGAATATTTTCCGGGCAGCGGAAGACGGTTTTCGAAGTTTGCCAGGCAACCCAGGTGTACATTTCCAAGCTTTTCCAGCGGAGCCGCGGGATGCAACAGCGCAGCAGCCAAATCCATTCGTTCCAAGGCCGTTGATTCCCCGCCGCTCGCAACAGGGCATGGACCCGTGCCGCCTCGGACGAAGTCAGGGACATGAATCTTTGGCAATGGGCTACGCCAATCTCGCGCGCCGCTTTCTCCATGGTTTCCGCGTGCCGCTTTGAAGCGGAAAGGTCATGCACCCGGAATTTTAGCAGTCGGCTGGGAATTCCGACGGCGTCTCCGCTTTCAATCAGTCGCCCCCAAAGGCCGTAGTCTTCCGCTTGTTCTCCCTGATATCCACCCACGGCCAGGGCGGTCTCTTTTTTGAAAAATGCGGTGCTGTGAACGATCCCACATTGAAAACAAAGTTTTAACGCCAGGAATGCCCGGGTACGCGGAAAATGTGAGCGGCCAATGCCCCTCGCATTATCGCCGATCAATTCCACATCCGTATGGCAAAACACGGCTCCCGGTCGGCGGCTCACCGCGTCCAGTTGTTGTTCGAGTCGTTCGCTATGGCTGAGGTCATCAGCATCCTGGCGGGCAATCCATTCCCCTCTGGCCTGCTGCAATCCCAGGTTTAACGCCGCCACAATTCCCGGCGGTGCTTTGATGACCCGAATCCGTGCATCGTTATATTGGGATAAAATCTCGAGGGTCCGGTCCGTGCTGCCGCCATCCACGGCGAGGAGTTCAAAATCCTTGAAGCTTTGGTTGAGAATGCTTTCCACTGCCGGTGCCAGAAATTGTTCTCCGTTCCAGACAGGCATCAGGACTGAAATGCGGGGCGTCATTCTGGTTATCTCATCTCATCACGGCCGTACGTTTTGCGCATTATATTTGGGCGCATGAACCTTGTCTATCACTCGCATCCCTATTCGGAATTCTTTCCATCGGCCGGCTTGCCGAACTATAATGGACGTTATGCGGACAACCAGCCCGGCAAAGTCGCTGCTTTCGTGGTCGCGCCGCGGAAATTTATGGCCGTGCTTTTGTCTCCCCCGCAACCCTGTTATCGTGCAGGATGACCGCGCTCAATGAAAATCGCCATCTTGACGACTGACAATCGCGAGCACTACAAGAACTATGCTCGTCCGGCGCCGACCTTTGGCACGGCCCCGGAAGCCCTCTTGGAAGGGTTCGCGCGATTGAAAGATATCGAGGTGCACGTGGTTTCATGCACGCGCAAACCGATGGAATCTCCGGAGAAACTGGCGTCCAATATTTATTTTCACAGCGTGCTGGTGTCGGCGACCGGGTGGTTGAGTTCGCTGTATCAAGGTTGCATCCGGGCGGCCCGCCGGAAATTGCGGGAAATTCGACCGGATATCGTGCATGGGCAGGGAACGGAACGGGACTGCGCCATCAGCGCCGTTTTTTCGGGTTTCCCCAATGTGCTGACCATTCACGGCAACATTCGGCTGGTCGCGCAAGTGAACCACGCGAAGCCATTTTCATATTTGTGGCTGGCCGCGCAGTTGGAACGACTGACGATTCCCCGCTCGCAAGGGGTGGTGTGCATCACCCGCTATACTGAAACCGCGGTTGTTGGCCAGGCAAAGCGGACCTGGGTGGTGCCCAATGCCGTGGATGCCTCGTTTTTCGGAGTTGAGGCGCAGCCTTCCGCGGAAAAACTCCCGAGGGTTTTGTGCGTGGGTCATATCTGTCTGCGCAAAAACCAGAATGCTTTCATTCGCGCCCTGGACTCGCTCGCGCCGCGGGGAAAGTTTGAAGTTTTGTTCCTGGGCCAGACTGTCAGTGGACAAGCCTACGGTGAAGAATTTCTGCGCCTCGTGCGAGAGCGGCCATGGTGCATTTATGGCGGAGTGGCCGATCGCGCCCAACTGAAACAACATTTGCACGAAGCGACGGCGCTGGTATTGCCTTCGCTCGAGGACAATTGCCCGATGGTTGTGCTGGAGGCGATGGCGGCCGGCGTGCCCGTGATCGCGGCCAAAGTCGGTGGCCTGCCCGATCTCATTGAAGACGGAAAAAACGGCCTCTTCTGTGACCCCCTGGATGCGCGCAGCCTGTCAGGAACACTGGAAACATTTCTTCACAACCAATCGTTTGCACGCGACCTGGCGGTGCGGGCGAAACAAGCAGCCGTGGAACGTTTCCGCCCCGAGGTCATCGCGCGGCGGCACGTGGAAATTTATCGCGAAGTCTTGCAGGGCAGTTTGCGACGGGGGAATTCCACCGCCGCGAAATAACCCGCGAGACTATTGACCGTTGAGCACCCCTTCGTAAACCGACTTTAGTTGCATCCCGATTTCGGTCCAGGTCGGTGGTTTGGGAGGGGGCTTCAGTTTGGGAGCCGAATCGTAGAATTGGCGTAGACACATGGCAGTTTGCGAAGCCGAGCTGATTGGACAATAAGCAGAGTTCTCTTTGAACGTTGTTCGCGCCCAAGGCAAATCGCTTAAGAGCAAGGGACATTCACACGCCGCCGCTTCCAAAGCGGAGAGACTCAGGCTTTCCATGGTGCTCAACAGGACGAATCCCCTCGCCTGGCGATAAATCCGGGCCAATTGCGCGCGATCGGAAACGGCGCCTTCGTAACGGATCACTTGCGGATTGTGCCGGGCGACCGTGAGAAAACGTTGCGCGTAAGGATCGGAATCGGCGTAGGGTTTGCCGATAATCCAGAGCGGCGTTTTCGCCAGAACCGCTGCTTCGGCCAGTTCCAGGACGCGTTTGCGTTCCGTAATGGTGGCCGTGCAAACCAGCCATTGGTCACGCGTTCCGGGTGGGCTTTGGAGAAACACCTGCTCGACTCCGTTGCCAACGACGTGCACTTTTTTTTCCGGCGCCCCAAACATATAACTCATCAAGTAACCTTCCCAGGGAGTCAAGGCGATGGCGGCGTCCACTTGTTGAAAGACGCCCCACGCGAAACGGTCGGTGATCAAATTGGGCAACATTTTGCGCGCCAGCGTGATCGCCGTTTTTTGAATGGGAAGCACGCGCTGGGAGCGAGACCCCAAACCGGTCAATAACTGCGCCATCACGATTCGGATTCCTTTTTTTTGCGCCTGGTTCACGTAGTTCGGGGACGGGCGGCCGAAATAATGGATGATATCGGCTGATTGCCGGTCGTCCCACCAACGGAGAAACTCGACATCGATATTTGCCTCCCGCAATGCACTGAAGGTTTGCTCGATCTGGATTTGAAATCCACCGTGACCGAGCAAAAATGGATCAGGGTGGTCGAAGATTACTCTCATGCGCAAGAATCTGGTTCGGACAGTAGCAGGAGCCTTTGTGGAAACAAAGCACTCTCTTCCGCCGTCCGTTGTAACCGGGGAACCGCCTGGCGTGTTTCGTGGGCCGGGCGCGCGTTCTCTGACCGTAATTCGCGCCGAGTCCCGGAAAAATATCTCAGATACGCTGGTGAAAACATTTGCCAATCATCACTTGCTCGGTTTTAATCGAAGCTGCTAAATGGCGAATATGATTGTAAATAGTTTGAACAGAGTTGGCCGGTAGTGGTCGTGGAATAGTTCTGATATGACCAATAATACCGCATTAGCTCGTTCGATGTTGATTTACGCCATCTGCCTACCGCTGGCGATTTATCTGGGTTATTTGATTACCGATCCGCTTGATCGGACGACGGATTTTACTGTCGGGATGGTGTTTTTCCTGATGCTTTTGCCGCTTTTGCTGCGGTGGTATCATGCCTGGCTGATCGTCATTTGGAACATGTCGATGTCGCTTATGTTCCTGCCGGGCATCTTGCCGGCTTGGATGCCCGTGGCCGTCATCGCTTTTGGTGTTGCCGTGGGGCATTATGTTCTGAATCGCGAAAGGAAATTTCTCCACGCCCCCTCGCTTTCATGGTCGCTGGTTTTTTTGGCGATAGTGGTCGCGGTAACTGCGGGTTTCCGGGGGGGAATAGGTTTTCGTGCCTTTGGAAATGAAGCGATCGGTGGCAAACGATATTTGTGGATCTGGATTGCAGTTTTGGGTTATTTCGCTTTGATTAGTCAGCGGATCCCGCCTCAGAAGCGCAGACTTTACACAACCTTGTTTCTGTTGGCTGCCGCAACCCAACTCATAAACGAGATGAGTCCCTATTTGGGGCCGGTCAGCAGTTTTGTGTACATGTTCTTTCCGGGAGCGCCAACCGGAAATGGGCCTATTTCAAACGTCGGCCAAGTGGACCTCCAACGGCTCGGCGGGCTGGCGGCCGCTGGTATGGCAATTGCATTTGCCCTTATTGCCCGGTACGGGATTGAAGGACTTTTTGATTTTAAAAGGTTGTGGCGCATGATGCTGTTCGTTTCGGCGATAGTTGCATGCGGGCTCGGCGGTTTTCGGAGCCTTATCATTTTGGCTGGAATGACGATTCTGCTCGTATTCTTCCTTGAGGGGCTCGTGCGCACCCGTTTGATGCCTATTGCGCTGCTTGGCGTGGTGTTAATGAGCGCTCTTACTGTTTCCTTTTCAGATCGCCTTCCGCTTTCAATTCAACGCTGTCTGGCTATTTTTCCTGTCAAGATCGACCCCGTGGCTAGAATGAGTGCGGAGAGCAGCACGACTTGGCGGCTGGAAATCTGGCAATCTCTGCTTCCCCAGGTTCCGCGATACCTGTTTCTAGGGAAAGGGCTCATTTTTGATTCGAACGATCTTGCGATGTACCTGACCCTCTCCAATCAACTCGTCGAGGGTGATGTTGGAGGCGAGTTCACCCTCGCGGGGGATTACCACAATGGGCCGTTGTCCGTCATTATTCCTTTTGGCATCTGGGGAGCCATCGCGTTTATCTGGTTTTTGGTGGCCTCGATGCAAGTCTTGTGGCGCAATTACAAATATGCGGATCCTGAAATCCAAAAAATCAACACGTTTTTGCTGGGCTATTTTATTGCAAAAATAATCGGTTTTTTCGTGATCTTTGGCGGCTTTTATGCCGACCTTTTTACGTTTGTTGGCATTGTCGGCTTTAGCATCAGTCTCAATGGCGGTGTGGCGCAAGCTTCGCCCGCACCAGTTCGCTCCCAAGTTGTTTTCAACCGCTTTCGACCCTTACCGGCGGTGCGGCCGGCAAACGGCACGTGAACGTGAACGAGGCTAAAGGGAAGCGCTGCGGCGTGAGCCCGGGAACTTCGCTCCGGGCATGCTCCTCCGCCTAAAATGATGCCACCATCGACCAAATCGCGGCTCCTCGCTATTGAACTCTGGGGGCTCGGCGATTTGGTCATTGGCACCCAGTTCTTCCTGGCGGCCGCCAAAAAATTCGACGTCACCGTTCTGGCCAAGCCCTATGCAAAAGAGTTGCAGCCTTTGCTCTGGCCGGAAGTAAAAGTAATCCCATTCAGCGCGCCCTGGACGGCTTTCAAGGAAAAATACCACGTGCACCGCTGGCCATGGCTGGAGATGCTCCGCCTCACGCGTATCCTACGGGGGGCGCGTTTTGATGTGGGGCTATCCGCCCGATGGGACCCCCGGGATCACTTTTTACTGGCACTTGCGGGAGCAAAAAAACGTTTTGGTTTTCCGCGTTTGGGGAGCCAGATATTACTGACCGACTCTCTAATCCGCCCTGATCCAGGGGCGCATCGCTACGAGAACTGGCGGAGCCTCGGGCAGGCCGTGGGCTTGGAATTGCCATTGCGCGAGCATATCCGTGTCCCGCGCGCGCTGAGCAGCAAGACTCGCGAAATCCTGGTCCATACCGGCGCCGCCCAACCGGTCCGAGTGTGGCCCCTCGAAAACTATCAAAAACTGGTCGGACGCCTCCGGCAAAAACAATATCGGGTGCAGATAATTTGCGATCCAGGTCAGCGCGATTGGTGGCTTCGACAGGGAGAACTGGCGGTGGCGGCTCCCAACACGATAACCCAACTGCTCGCTTTGGTGAACCACGCCGGCGCTTTCATTGGCAATGATTCCGGCCCGGGCCACCTGGCCGCCTCTGCTGGCGTGCCGACGTTTACGCTTTTTGGGCCGCAAGTGCCGGAGTGGTTCGTGCCCTTGCATCCGGCAGCGCAATGGACGGAAGGCAAGGCGTGTCCTTACAAGCCGTGCTTCGATTACTGCCGATTTGCCGAGCCGCTTTGTCTTACCGGATGGACCGAACCCGAAGTTTGGGCACGGGTGGAAGCCTTTGTGAGCAAGGTAGGCCAAGGCATGGCAAATTCTTGAGAAAGGATTGTCAAGCAGCGCCCGGCACCGGTTTAAGAATCAACCGCCCTTTCCAGAAAGTCGTCGGACGTGCTGCGTGAAAGACCACCCGCTGCGACGGGGAAGCCAGCGTAAAAATGGAATAGTCGAACGGTGTCCGAGAACTCCCGGCCCGCAGGATGAATCGGGCGCGGGTCTGGGCGATCAAAAAAAGCTTAAATAGTTTGACCCAGCCCGGCGCCCGACTCCACTTTTCCTGTTCCTCGCGCCGGGCGTTGGGCTTGAGATTCATGTTCGCGCCGGTATCGGTAAACACCGAGGTAAGCTCCGGCAACACGCTCATCCGCACGCCCCGCAGCAGGAATTCCCGCACCCACCAGAAATCTCCCAGGTCGCGCCATTGCGTGTCGAATACAATACCCCGCTCATGCACCACCGACCGGCGAATGAATATCCCGGAGGTCAACACCGGCAAACGCACCCAGATGGCTGATTTCGTTGGGACCAGCGAGGGCCGATGACAAATGTAATTCCCGTCTGAATCCGTGACGATGCTGTCGGCGAAAACGGCCTCGACCCGCGGGTTCGCTTCGAAAAAATCGTGAACGACTTTGAGTGCGCCCGGAAGATATTGCTCGTCGCAATTCAAGTACGACAGAACATCGCCTTGCGCCCGGCGAAAACCACGGTTCACCGCATCATACATCCCGGAATCTTTTTCGATGAACGCCTTTACGCGCGGGTCCCGGGACAGCCAATTCTTCGTGTCATCGTCGGAGCAGGAATCCTGGACGATGTGCTCGAGCGTCACGCCCGACTGGTCCGCAAGCGAGGCGACGCACAATTTAAGCCAGGCGGATTGCCGGAAGCTCGGGGTGACGATGCTGAAGTTCATCGCGTTGGGACCGGCACAAGCGCCGGCCGGGGATGGTCCTGCTCCAGAGTGTGAAAAGCGGTCGCGAGGCCCGAAAGATAGCCGTCGAGCGTGAAGTTTTTCAAAAAAAGAGCGCGCAACGTATCGCCATCCTGGCTCAACAATTCCAGCAGGCCGCTCGCGATCTTTTCCGGGGAACGCGCGTCCACCAGGCCCGGGTAGCCATTGGGAAAAACCTCCGGCAGCGAACGCCATCGGGTGGTGAGCACGGGCAAGCCGAAGGCCATCGCTTCGATCAGGTTTACCGGCTGATTTTCATTCGGATAAAACGTCGGGAAACAAAACATGTCCGACGAGCGAAGCAGTTTGTCCTTCTCATCCCCGCTGACGAAACCGGCGTAATGAACGCAACCGGAGATGGCGTCGTCAGCCATCAATTTCTCAAATTCGCCCTGGTCCGCCGGGGTGATAAAGCTGCCGGTGACGGTGAGCCGGAGCGAAAACGGCGAGTGTTGCCCGGCCAGTTTTTTATTTGCGAGCGCGACCCCGGCCATGGCGTCGAAAGCGCCTTTCTCGCGCGTGCAATGGGCGAGGTACAGCACGCGGACGATTTGCGGATCGTGGCCGGATGACGTTCGAAGTTCGGGGCTCACCGTTTCGCCGGAGAGCAACCGCCGCCGGGCTTCGAGACGCGCCCGGCGCCGGGGCAGAATCTCGCGCTCATAGCCGGGGCAGGGGTCGGGGATCCCGTTCGTCACGACCGCGATTTTTTTTGGGAAAAGCTTTTCCGCATCGGCGCGGTTGTATTTGGAAAGGACAATGCTCAGGTCCGCCTCTTTCATCATGCGATACGTAAAAGCGCGCGCGCGCATTTGGACGCAGGTTTCGAGCCATTTCGCGAGACCGGCGGCGTGCCAGTGCAAAATGACGCGCTTGAAAAAAGGGCGGCAGAGCAGCATGACCAGCCAGTCGCGATAAAGCGCGGACGTTTTGCCCGGGGTGGGGACGTAATAAAAATTATCCAATCCATAACGGAACCGGTACCAGATCGCGCGCAAACAATGGAAGAATAGAAGAAATGCTTTTTCCGTCCGCATATCGCCAATCTCCTCAAGGCGTTGGGAGAGGCGGACGTCGATGTGGTAACACTCGATGTTGTAGGGAGCAGCCGGTGGAGTTGCCGAGTGTTTGTGCTGATCTCCACCGAAGCCGTCCAACATCAATTTAACCATGTAGCTTTGGCCGTGATGAGGCGGCGGGATGTGCGCGAATACGAGCAACTTCATGCTATCCCAAAAAAATAGCCAAAGTTGACTGGCTTAGCAAAGGAAGAAAGGGGCGTGTCTTCATCCTGGCGAGAAAGTCGGGAACGACTGTCCACAGCCGTGACTGCGCACGCGAATCGAACGCCCAGTTCGAAGCAGGGAGAAAACCATTCCCCAACAGATTTCGCCGCCCGGCACGGAATTCGGAAGCGCCTTACGCGAATTGAAATGGATTCCTTACCTATCCCGCTTCAACAAAAACTCCGCCAGTCCCTCCAACGCGCTGGCTTGGCCTTGGAAACGTTTCAACGCCGCGAAGGCGCGATCGGTCAGGTCCGCCGCAATCTGGCGCGATTTTTCCAATCCCACGATCGACGGGTAGGTCGCTTTTTGCGCCTTGGTATCTTTGCCGGCGGTTTTGCCGAGCTGCTCGCTCGTTTGTGTCACGTCGAGAATGTCGTCGATGACCTGGAAGGCGAGGCCCACATGGTAACCGAAATCCGTCAGCGCTTTCAGTTGCGCGGGCGAACAATTCGCGCTCATGCCGCCGAGGCGCACGGAACAGCAAAGCAACGCGGAGGTTTTGCGCTCGTGAATGTAACGCAGTTGTTCGGCTGACGTTTTTTTGCCTTCACCCTCCAGATCCGCCACCTGCCCCGCGATGAGTTGCAGCGAGCCGGAGGCCACGGCGATTTCCAGAATAATCCGCTGGTGCGAATAGCGCGGCCAGCTTTTGGCCTGCGCCGCAATTTCAAACGCCTGCGTCAGCAAGGCGTCACCCGCCAGCACGGCGATGCCCTCGCCGAAAACTTTGTGATTGGTCAATTTGCCGCGGCGATAATCATCGTTGTCCATCGCCGGCAAATCGTCGTGCACGAGCGAGTAGGTGTGAATGCATTCCACGGCGCATGCGAGCGGCAGGGCGTCGATTTCGCGTCCTCCGCAGGCCGCCGCCGCCGCCAGGCACAACGCGGGACGCATCCGTTTGCCGCCGGCGAACAGCGAATAGCGCATCGCCTGGTGAATCGTGGCGGGCTTGGTCTTCTCCGGAGGCAGGAATTTATCGAGCGCTGCGTTCACCGACGCCGTGCTCGAAGCCAGAAATTTTTCCAGGTCAAAACGACTTTGGACTTTGGACTTTGGACTTTGGGCCTTAATTGACATCGGGTGGTGTTGTAGGCAAAGGGCTTTTGCCACGCAAGCGAATTACCTAATTTTTTATATTGCTTTAAGGCGCGTTACAGCTACTTTATTGCGCTCGTTTCGAATCTAGGAAAAAAACATCTTGAACGCTGAACTCACGAAAAAAGCTTTGGAGAAGGTTGGGAATCCCAACGTTCTGGTCAACCTGGTCTCACGCCGCGTGCGCCAGCTGAATGCCGGCGCGGGCGCCCTGAGCCGCCCGCTGATCGACGCCAGCCCCACCATGGGCGTTGCGGACATCGCGCTGACCGAAATCATCGAGGATAAAATCGGTTTTGAAATGCCTGAGCTGGTTGAGTTGACCCGCCCCACAGCGAAGAAACGCACCAAGAAACGGTAATTTCGCAGCAGGCTCTTTTTAATTTACGATTTACGAGATACGATCGACGCGCTTTATTCGGTTCGCGCGTGAATCGCTGTCGTAAATCGTAAATTTGCTTTATGGCCGACATTGTCACCAACTCGAAAGCGCGTCGCGATTATCACATCCTCGACACATTCGAGGCGGGCATCGTTTTGCAGGGCACGGAAGTGAAGGCGTTGCGCGCGGGCAAGGGCCAAATCAGCGATGCTTTCGCGCGCGTGGAGAACAACCAGGTTTTTCTCTACAACGCGCACATCGACGAGTACGCGCAGGGCAACCTTCAGAATCACGTGCCGAAAGCGGTGCGGAAACTCCTGCTGCACAAATCCGAGATTCGCAAACTGTTCAGCCTAGCGTCGGTTGAGGGCAACGCGCTCGTGCCGCTCTCGCTTTATTGGAAGAACGGCAAGGTCAAGGTCGCGCTGGGCGTCGGCAAAGGCAAAGCGCAATACGACAAGCGCGAAGATTTGAAGAAACGCGAGTCCGATCGCGAACTCAAACGCGCCCAAATGCACCGGTTCAAAGGACGCTGATGCGACTTCGATGCGGAATCCTCAAATTGGTCGGAGCGGTCGCTTTACTGGCGGGCAGCGCGTCCTTTGCCCAGACGAATGACCTCCAGGTTCGCCCGCCGACCTGGGCGATGGAATTGCACCGGCCCGGCCTTTCGAATTTTTACCGGGTGACCACCAATCTTTATCGCGGCGCGCAGCCGACGACGGAGGGAATGACTGAGTTGAAAGCGATGGGTGTCAAAACCGTTTTGAATTTGCGCAGCTTTCATTCCGATCACCCGTTGGTATCGAGCGGCGAAATGAAACTGGCCCGGCTGCACATGAAACCGTGGCACGCCGAGGATGAGGACGTAGTGGCGTTTTTAAAAGTCGTGAGCGACACCAATAACCTTCCGGTGTTCGTTCATTGCCAGCGCGGCGCGGATCGGACCGGCACGGTTTGCGCCATGTATCGAATTGTTATCTGTGGGTGGACAAAGGAAGCCGCGATCCAGGAAATGAAGGAGGGCGGTTTCCATTTCAATACCGGCTGGCAAAACCTGATCGACTACATCAATCGTGTGGATGTTGAGGCATTGAAGAAACGCGCGGGGATAGTGACACCGGCGTCTCGTCCGTGAGGTTCACACGGCAAGATACCTGTGCCACTACGCTACACGCAGAAAATCGTCAACTTCTTCGGCCCGTGCGCGCCGAGCACGAGAATGCGCTCGATGTCCCCGGTGCGGCTCGGGCCGGTGATAAACGAAATCATGCTCGGGTAATTCGCGGCGTATTTTTTCTTCAGTAACTCAAAGGCCGCCGGTAAATCACGCAGCAATTGTTCCCGACGCGCGATCACCACGTGATGCGGTGGCAACACCGATAACGCCCGCCCGCCCGCGCTGCGGTTCGTCACCAGCACGCTGCCGGTTTGGGCAATCAGCGCATCGCATTCCGTGATGCCGGCGTCGCACGCCTCGAGTTCGCTCGCGTCAAACGGCTGATCGGTCCGGCACACGGGCAAGGCCAGCGTCTGGCAGGCGGCATCGGTCAATTCACCGCGATGCGACGCGACTTTTTTCCAACCCTCGACATCGCGCAATTCGAGCAGCAACTTCGCGAGGTCGTCGCGGTCATTCGCGAGGTGAAAGGTCGCCTTCAGGTCGATGGCGTTCGCGCGGAAGCAGGCGAGTTGGTCCTCAAATGAATCGCCAACCGGCGGCAGCCATTCGCGAGCGTTAGCAGCAGGCGCACCTTTTGAAATTGGACGAAGAGACGCGGTATCACGATCCTGAAGCCCCGGCCTCGGAGCCTGAACGGTTAGCGCCTCGCGGATGCGCGCAAAGATTTTTTCGCGTTCGGTCATGGCCGGTTCCTCCAATATTCCTTGAACGTCTGCGGCGCGATTTTCGGCGCTTCACGCGTTTTCGTCCACGAGTAGGCGGGGTCCAATTTTGTGCCTTTGACGATAGGATGCAGCTTCTGACCGATGCGCCCGAGCGGTCCAATCAGTTTGTAAAGCGCCGGGCGGTTGAAGATGAACGAGAAAATTTTGAAACCGGTTTTCCACAGGAACGACGCTTTTTCCTCCGAGGCATTACGGCGGTTTTGGAGCAGGTGATGCGCGAGATCGATCTTCACGGGGCACGTCTCGCTGCACGCGCCGCAGAGCGAACTGGAAAACGAAAGGTGCTTCCAATCCTGCAAGCCGCGCAAATGCGGCGTGATGACCGAGCCGATGGGACCGGAATAAGTGGTGCCGTAGGTGTGACCGCCGATGTTGCGAAAAATCGGGCAGACATTCAGGCACGCGCCGCAACGGATGCAATGTAGCGCGTCGCGCTGTTCGGGATCGGCCAACAACTCGGTCCGGCGATTGTCGAGCAACACCACATGATATTCCTCCGGGCCGTCGAACTCGCCGGGCTGCCGCGGTCCGCCATACATCGTGTTGTAACACGTCAGCGCCTGGCCCGTGCCGGAGGTGGCGAGCAGCGGCAGGAACAGCGCCAAATCGTCGAGGCGCGGCAAAACTTTTTCTATGCCCAGCAGCGTGACCATCGTTTTCGGCAAGGCGGCGGTGAGCCGGGCGTTGCCTTCGTTTTCCGTGATGGAAATCATGCCGGTCTCGGCGATGGCAAAATTCGCGCCGGTGAAACCAATGTCCGCCTGAATATATTTCTGCCGCAACACGCGCCGCGCAACCATGGTCAAGTCCTCGGGGCTGTCCGACGAATTGGCTTTGAGTTCGCGATTGAACAATTCCTTGATTTCTCCGCGCGTCAGGTGCATCGCGGGAAACACAATGTGATACGGCGCTTCCTTGCGCAGCTGAACAATAAATTCGCCGAGGTCGGACTCGACCACCTCGAAACCCTCCTGTTCCAGCGCGCCATTGAGATGAATCTCCTCCGAGGTCATCGCCTTCGATTTTACAATCGTGCGCGCCTTCTTTTCGCGAATAATGCCGAGGATAATTTCGCGCGCCTGCTCGCCGGTGGTGGCCCAGTGCACCTTCGTGCCGCGCGCTTCGAGCTTGTCCGCGAATTCCGCGAGATACTTATCGAGGTGATTGAGCGCCTCCCACTTCGTCTCCGCTGCCGCCTGTCGCGCGGACGGATAATCCTGAAACGCGCCGCGTGATTTGCCGCGCACGACCTCGTATTTGCGCAACGCGGTCTGGACGATAGCGCGATGCCGCAGGTCGTGCGTGAGCACCTCGGACTGGTCGTTGAATTTTTGGGAAGGCGAAATCATTCCAGAAAGCAGTTAACCACGGATGGACACGGATAAACACGGATAAAAGACGAGGAACATGGGACGAGAAACCTTCGAATACAAAAGAGTCCTTTGTCCCGCGCTATACGCGCGTGACAGAATTTGGGGCGGCGCGACAGCGCCGCCCTACCAGCCGTGTGCATCTGTAATGGATCGTAGGATTCACCTAAATGTAGGTAGGGCGCGTCGCTCCGCGCGCGCCGCATTTTGCCAACCAACGCGGTTTGGCTCACCACCACGGCGCGCACGGAGTGACGCGCCCTATCAACGTCTTTCATCCGTGTTAATCCGTGGTTGAACCTCATTTGCTCGTCAGCACCTCGGCCAGGTGAATCGTCTTGAGTTTCCGGCCTTGTTTGTCCAGCAAGCCTTGCACGTGCATGAGGCAACTGGAATCGTTTGAGACAATATATTCCGCGCCGGTTTCAGCGGCAGAGGCGCATTTCACTTCGCCCATGGCGGTGGAAATCATCGGGAATTTCGCGGCAAACGTTCCGCCGAACCCACAGCAAACTTCTTCCGCCATCTCGACCAATTCCAGGTCGCGCACTTTGCCGAGGAGCACGCGCGGGCTTTTCTTGATCCCGAGTTCGCGCAATCCGTGGCACCCATCGTGAAACGTGACCTTGTGCGGAAATCGCGCGCCCAAATCCGTCACGCCGAGTTTCGTCACGAGGAAATCGGAAAATTCATAGCACTTCGAGGAGAGTTCCTTCGCGGCTTTCTCATGCTCCGTGCCGGCGAACAGTTGCGGATAAAAAACTTTGAGCATCGCGCCGCAGGAACCGGATGCGATGACGACCGCCTCGGCATTTTGCAGTCGGCGCAGAACGGGCAGCGCGACCTCACGCGCTTCGGGCCAGTAACCGGAATTAAACGCCGGCTGACCGCAACAGGTGAGTTCTTCCGGGTATTCGATCTTGTGCCCAAGCTTCTCGAAAATCTCAACGACGCTGATACCGACCCGCGGATACATCAGGTCTATGAAACAGGGGATGAAGAGGGTGACGGTCATGGGGCAATTAACTGAGTTAAATTAGTTAAATAAGTGAACAAGTTAAATAAGCCACAAATCGAAGCGCGTGCCGGTCTCATTTAACCTATTTAACCATTTAACTGATTTAACAACTCAACGAACCTCAATGCGCCGCGATCGGCTTCTGCCCGGTTCGCACGCGTTTGAATAGTAAAACCAGCGGAAGGCAAACCAAGCACAAAACGCCAAACAACCGAAAGTTTTCCACGAATGCCCACAAATTGCTCTGCTGAAGCAAGGAATTGTACACCAATCCAAGCGCGCGCTCGTGTGCAAGCCACGAACCGCTGCTCGCGGTCAGGGCATGTTGCGCAGCGGCGAGTTGCTGCGTGTAAGCAGGGTCGTAAGGCGTCATGTGACCGACCATCAATGCCTGGTGCACTTGCGCGCGGCGCGCGATGATCGTGGTGACCGCCGCAATACCGAAGCTCCCGCCGAGATTGCGCATCAGATTATAAATGCCCGCCGCGTTGCCCATTTGCTCCTGCCGCAGATGGCCCATGGCCGAAGTTGTCAGTGCGACGAAGATGAAACTGATGGCCACGCCATTCAACACGCTTGGCCAGATGATGTTCCAGACGGAGATCTGCAGGTTGATGAGTCCCAGCCAGAATGACGAAGCGGCCAGCAGGATAAACCCGGTGGTGATGAGCAGCCGATTCGGCACCTTGCCGATCAAGCGCCCGACGATAAACGTGGTGATCAGCGCGCCAATGCCGCGCGGGCTGAGCGCAAAGCCGCTTTGCAACGCCGGATAGCCCATGATGGTTTGCAGGAAAATCGGCAGCGCCGCCGTCGTGCCGTAAAGCACGCCGCCGAGGCACGTGATCAGAACTATGCCCGCCACAAAATTGCGGTTCTTGAGCACGCGCAAATTAACAATTGGGTGATCCACGCGAAGTTCGCGAATCACGAAGGCCAGGAAACACGCTACCGACAGCACGGCGAACCAGGTAATCCAGGCGGACGCGAACCAATCCTCCTGCTGCCCTTTATCGAGAATGACCTGGAGCGTGCCGAGCCAAATCGCGAGGAAACCGAACCCGAGCGCATCGACCCGCTCGACCTTTGCGTTCTTGATGTACGGCGGATCTTCGATGAAAGCCTGGGCCATGAGCACCGCGGCAATTCCCACCGGGACGTTGATGTAAAAAATCCAGCGCCAGGAATAGTTGTCGGTGATCCAGCCGCCCAGCGTTGGCCCCAAAATCGGCGCCACGATCACGCCCATGCCGTAGGTCGCCATCGCGATGCCGCGTTTGGCGGGCGGGAAACTTTCCAGCAACACCGCCTGCGCAATCGGCTGCATGGCGCCACCGCCCACCCCTTGAAGAATCCGCGCCGCGATGAGAAACGGGAGGTTCGGCGCCATTCCGCAAAGGATCGAAGCGAAGGTGAACAGGGTGACGCAAATCACCAACAGATTTTTCCGGCCGAAACGAAGTGCCAGCCAACCCGTGATCGGCAGCACGATGGCGTTGGACACAAGGTAGCTGGTCAGCACCCAGGTGGATTCGTCGGTGGTGACCGAGAGGTTGCCCGCGATGTGCGGCAGTGACACGTTCGCGACGGAAGTGTCCAGGATTTCCATGAACGTGGCCGCCATCACGGCGATGGCGATGAGCCAGGGATTATGACTCGGGCGCCACGGTTGCTGACTGGCGGATGCGTCGGCCATGGTTCGCTCCCTAAGACGTGGATTTCTTCGTCGCGGCGCGCCACCAGAAAAATCCGATTCCGAGCGTCACCACGATGGCGAGGAGCATCACCAGCGGTTCCGGAATTGGCCGGCCCACTTGCACGCTCGGCTCGGCAGACATGCCCGGCCCGAGCGCGTGTCCGGCTTCCACCGGGTTGTCGAAAACGATTTTCACCGGCACGCGTTGGACGACTTTGACGTAATTTCCCACCGCGTTCTCCGGCGGCAACAAGCTGAACGCTGCGCCGCTGCCGGCCTGAATGCTTTCCACCCGCCCGGAAAACTTCCGCCCGCCGACCGAATCCACGGAAATCTCTACGGGTTGATTGACTCGAATTTTTTTAAGCTGCGTCTCTTTGAAATTCGCCACCACCCAGATATTGGTGGGCACGATGGCCATGAGGCGTTGGCTCACTTGGATGTAATCGCCCGGTTCAACCGCCTTGCGCGTAACGCGGCCATCCACCGGCGCCACGATGCGTGCGTAGGACAGATTCAGTTTGGTCAGGTCCACATCCACCGAGGCCTGATTGGCCTGCGCCAGGGCGCGAGTGAGGGCGCTGCGGCCGGCTTCGAGTTCGGCTGCCGCCTCGGAAACTTTCGAGAGGTCACTCGCGGCTTTGGCCTCGCTCGACACCAGCGTATTCGTAGCCGCATCGGCGGCGGCTTTGGCCGTGTCAAATTCCTGCGGCGAAATAATCTTGCGGTCGATCAAATCCTGGGCCCGTTTCAAGTCCGAGGCCGCTTTCTCCGCCTTGACGCGATCCGCGGCGGCTTGGGCGTCGGATTGCCGCGCGGTCGCTTGCGCGGTGGCCACTTGCACACCCAGCATCTTGAAGCTGGCTTCGATCACGTTGGTATTCGCGTCAGCTGCCGAGAGCGCGGCCTGTTTTTGCGCCATCGCCGTCTCGAAATCCCGCGGGTCAATTTGCGCCAGCGGTTCGCCCGCTTTAACGATTTGATTGTCCTGCACGAAGACCTCCGTTACCTGACCGGAAACCTTCGGCGCAATGGACACGATATCCGCGGCAAGAAACGCGTCGTCCGTGCCTTCGTGAGAAAAAGTCCTGGCGAAAATTCCGCATCCCCAGATCAGCAGCGCCGCGATGGCGAGCGTGCCGATGAGCACCGCCGGACGCCGTTTCCAAAGGGAAGGCTTTTTAGATTGGTCGTCGTCTCCCCCGTTTTTTTTCGGAGGAGCGGCGCCCTGAGTCTGTGGTTCATCCATACCCTGCAATTGTTGGTAACCTGACTGCCTTTGCCTGTTTTAGGCCGAAACGAGCGATATTTAAACCGCCCCCTGGCAATCAGGGTTATAACTAATCGGTTACTTCCGCCCAAATGTCCAATGTAAAATCACACCGCTGGGGTGAGTGCGCACTGGGGCAAATTCCCCGGAGAAGAGGGGGTACGATTATGGAAGAGCCGAGCCGGAGCGGGTCGCGAATTTTACTGTCTGATTCAACCCGCTACGGCATCCCGATCGACTTAAACGCGTAATCCGTGCGGTTCGCGTCACTGATGCACCACAGTGTCAACGGCCACAAGGACTGGCCGTACTTGATGAACCGCGCGCTTCCGTCGGCCAACGAGAAATTGGAACCGCCGCTGGCGGTTTGTGGGCCGCGGCTATCGTGACGGCTTTGTTCAAGAATCCCCGACCAGTCGTTGCCAGTTCCCGTACGGCCATCTTTCATCGCGGTGGATTCACCGATATCCATATAGAAGTCGCCATAGTCGTACATTTTCTCTCCCAGCATCACCGTGTCGCTTACGTGAATGATGTCGGTTTGGCGAATGCTTGTGCTGTTGGTAAGCATGTACTGTTCGAGACGTGGGAACTCGAGCACTGGGATTCCCGACCTGTCCGAGTAAAAATCGTTGAGGCCATTGATAAAGAAACTGCGGCACGATGCATCGGCAATATTATTGGAAGGGCTGTATCCAACGCTCTCGGGATAGGGAGGATTTTGGTTCGGCTCCTGGCGATCTACGGGGCACAGGAGCAATTTCAGGTTTTTCCCATAATTATCATAAAAACGGTCAGGCCAGCGGCTCACTTGGCTGCGCGGCGGGTAATAATCCTGGCTGTCGGTGATGTACATCTGCGACGCGATTCCCAGCTGGCGGAGATTGTTGAGGCAGGAAATCTTTTGCGCGGAACCTTTTGCGCGGCTCAGGGAGGGCAATAACATCGCCGCCAGGATGGCAATGATGGCGATCACCACCAGCAGCTCAATCAGCGTGAATGCCGCCGCCGGGCGGCTCATTGTGTGTTTGCTTTTTATTCTCATAACGTTTCAACTCCTTGAGGCGTCTGAATAGGTGGTTCGACTGTTGGCGCAGTCATTTCATTCAATTGTTTATGAATAAAAAAAGTTGGATTCTCATCTTTGTAATGGTGGTTCTTGGCGCTGTTTATATTATCCATTTCAGCAATTGGTTCAAACCAAAAACTTTGGCGATCGCTCACAACGGCCGTTTTGGCCAGGTGAACTTCACCCTTGGGACGCCGTTTCAACTCACGTCACTCAAGGTCGTCGCTGTCAGCGCTTTGGAGAGCAACAAGTATGCCCTTCCCGTCTGGGAACTGAAATCCGACACCAAATCCGTCCCCGTGACGATGTTTTCGTATGGCGAACGCATCCCCGGAATGAAGCCCGCCTTCGCTAATACCAGGCCGGAACCGCTGCAACCGGGAATGACTTACCGGCTCATCGTTGAAGCCGGCTCGCTAAAAGCGGAACACGATTTCACCGCCGACGCCGCCGACCGACCGTCCAACCGCGCACGTTCTGCAAACTGACCGCGCAATCCTTGCGCAGTTAAACACGGGCTGGTCACTCATTTAGACGGGGGAAACCGGTAAGTGTTACGCGGAAAGTAATTGCTTGCGCCTGCGCCCGGCGTTTGAACCGAAGAAACTGGGTCACCTCACTAGATGGCACGCCGCGAAATGTCCCGGAGAAATCTCCGTCAGCGCCGGGAGCTCCGTGCGGCACTGGTCTTCAGCCATCGGACATCGCGGATGAAAAGGGCAACCGGGCGGCGGATGAATCGGCGAGGGCACATCGCCCGGTAGAATAATTCTTTGCCGCTTGGAATCCGGGTCCACGACCGGCACCGCTGAAATCAACGCCCGCGTGTAGGGATGTCTCGGCCCGCGAATGATCGCCTTGGCTTCCGCCAATTCCACGATTTTTCCCAGGTACATCACCATCACCCGGCGGCTGATGTGCTCCACCACCGCGAGATCGTGCGCAATGAAGAGATATGCGATGCCGCGCTGCTGCTGCAAATCCTGCAACAGGTTGATGATCTGCGCTTGCACCGAGACATCCAGCGCGCTGACCGGTTCGTCGCACACGATCAACTTCGGTTCCACCGCAAGCGCCCGGGCGATGCCGATGCGCTGGCGTTGACCGCCGCTGAATTCGTGCGGATACCGTTGCGCGTAGACCGCGTCAAGTCCAACGGCTTTTAGCAACTCCGCAATTCGTTTTTGCCGCGCGGATCTGTTTTCAGCCAGCCCATGAATATCCAGCGCCTCGCCCACGATGTCCTCGACCGTCATCCGCGGGTTCAGGGAGCCGTAAGGGTCCTGGAAAATCATTTGCAGCTTCCGCCGCTGTGCGCGCAGGTCCGCGCCCTCCAATTTCGTGATGTCCGCGCCCTCCAAGACCACGCTCCCCGCCGTCGGTTCCACCAGCCGGACGATGACTCGTCCGAGCGTTGTTTTACCACATCCGCTTTCGCCCACGAGTCCGAGTGTTTCCCCCGGCGCAATGCTGAAGCTCACATCGTCCACCGCCCGCACAAATTCATCGGCGCGGCCGAACATCCCGCGTTTCACGGGAAAATGGACCTTTAGATTTTTGACTTCGAGCAGCGACATCGCCCGACAAATTAGAGTTCGGTCGCGAATTGTTCGAGTGTTAATCCGGCTTGCTCTACGATTCCCTTGAGCGTGCCCGGTTTGAGCGGTTTGTGTTGGGGCACGACCACGGTGCGGTTCTCTTTGCGCAGGATGAGATGCGAGCCAGTCTGACGAAGCTGAATGAATCCGAAGCGTTTCAACGCGCGGACTGCTTCAGCGCCGTTGACATCGCGGGGTATTTTCACGCGATGGCGAGAACTGGATCCTGGGAGAAATGCAAACGGATGCGCTTTGGACGCTCTTTTGGTTCGAAATAACCGCCAACGGCGTCGGTGATCATGGCGTCCAATTCCGCGAACGAATCTCCCTGCGTGGTAATGCCGCCGCGTCCTTTAGGCGCATCCCAACGCGCGACATAGCCGCCTGTTTCCGCGCACGGTTCAACACGAAAGGTGATTTCGCTCATGCCCACAGGTTAATCTTTATGATGGGACGCGTCAATTCGCCAAAGCATACGCGCACCTGACCCATCGCTTCGGTTCCACTTCCACCAACTCCGGCATCGTCGTGGCGCATTCCGGTTTCGCGCTCGGGCAACGCGGATAAAATCGGCAGCCCGGTGGAAAATCCCCGATGCGCGGCACGTTGCCCGGAATTGCGGACAGCCGCGTGGCTTCGCCATTCAACTTCGGCACGGAATTCATCAGCGCCTTCGTGTAGGGATGCAATGGCCGGCGCAACAACTCCCGTGCCGACGCGAGTTCGACAATCTGGCCCGCATACATCACCGCCACGCGATCCGCGATGTCGCCCACGATGCCAAGGTTGTGCGTGATCAACAGGATGCTCATGCCCAACCGCTGTTTCAGGTCGAGCAGCAGTTCCAAAATCTGCGCCTGGATCGTGACATCCAAAGCCGTCGTCGGCTCATCCGCCACGAGCAGCTTTGGCTCGCTCGCCAGCGCCATCGCGATCATGATTCGTTGCTGCATCCCGCCCGACATTTCGAACGGATAATTCCGGATGCGCGATTCCGGAGCCGGAATCCGCACCAGTTTCAAAAGCCGGATCACTTCCTCGTCCGTGGCTTTTCCGGGCCGGTGCAATTTCAGCGATTCCTTGATTTGTTTGCCGACGCGAATGACCGGGTTCAACGAGGCGCTCGGTTCCTGAAAAACATAACTCACCACCCCGCCGCGGATTTCGCGCAATTCGCTCGCCGACATTTTCAAGACATCGCGGCCATTCAACAGGATTTCACCGCCCACATATTTCGCCGGTGGCGTCGGCACCAGCCGGGCGAGGGACAGCGCCGTGACGGTTTTGCCGCAGCCGCTTTCGCCCACCAGGCAAACCGTTTCGCCGGCTTCCATCGTCAATGAGACGCCGTCGACCGCGCGCAAGCTGGAGTCGCCCGAGAGGAAATCGAGCTGGAGGTTTTTGATGTCGAGCAGCGGCACGCCAAGAGTGTTAGACGCAGCGCGCCGGCTGTCACGTTGAAATCGCGGTAGGGACGATGCGCTGGGGCCGTCCGCGCCGCGTTCAGCGGCGCAACATTGGGCGTTCCTGCGCCGCGGGCGTGAATTGTGCCGCCCGCTGTACGGGCGGGGACATCGCAAGCGCGATGCCCCTACCCGCGTTGAATTGCGCTTGAACGAATCGGTTTAGGAAGTAATTTGCACGCTATTACTATGCGTTGGAAAATTATGTCCTTGCTCGCCCTCGCTTCGATCCTGGCTGGCTGCCACACGGGTCCGTCCACACCAACTGCGGAAGGCAACTCGAAGCCCGCGCCCATCGGCGAGGGCAATCTCAACGAATTTATAAACCGCACGGCGCAGTTCAATTCCATCATTGCCATTCCCACATTTGAAACCACCACGAACGAAATTGCCGCCACCGTCGCCCGGACCATCGCGGACGGAAACGCCGCGCTCGATCGCATCGGCAAATTGGCGGCCGGCCAAGTCACCTTCGCGAACACCGTTCGCGCGCTGGATGATTTGGGCTTCGAGCTGTCCTCGGCGGATAACCGGCTCTCGCTGATTCAACAAACCAGCACCAACGCCGAAATTCGCGACGCGACCACCGAATCGCTGAAGGCCCTCGAAGCCTGGATGGTCGGTATTGATTATCGGCCCGACGTTTATCGCGCGGTGAAGGCCTATGCCGATACGAAGCCGAACCTTAAGGGCGAAGACGCCAAGTTGCTGTTGGAAACCATGCGCGATTATCGGCGCGCCGGACTGGATTTGCCCGAGGCTGAGCGCAATGAAGTCGAACGCATGCGCAAGGAACTTTCCGGCTTTTGCACTGATTTCGAGGAAAACGTCAACAAAGCAAAAAAGCCGGTGAAATTCACCAAGGCACAACTCGAGGGCGTCCCGGATGACTTTTTGCAACAGGTGAAAACCGGCGACGACGAATATACTCTGATGGCCAATATCACCTGGCATTACCTCACGATTTTGGACAACGCGAAGCGCGAGGACACCCGCAAACAATTCCTGATCGCGCAATGCGATCTCGCCCGCGAGGAAAATATTCCGTTGCTGCAAAAGATCCTGGTGTTGCGCGATGGCATCGCCCGCAAACTCGGTTACCAAACCTACGCGGATTACGAAACGGAAACCAAGATGGTGAAGAACGCCGCCACCGCGATTGCTTTCGAGCAAAAACTCGAGACCGGTTTGCAGCCCAAGTTGGATGCCGAACTCGAGGAGTTTCGCAAAATGAAAGTGGCGGAAACCGGGGATGCGAACGCCAGGATCAATATCTGGGACTGGCGCTATTTCGCGAATCAATTGAAGAAACAGAAATACAACGTCGATGCCGAGCAGTTGCGCGTTTATTTTCCCTACCAGCAAGTGCTCGACGGCATGTTTGCCATTTACCAGCGCATTTTCGGCCTGAAATTCGAACGCGTCGAACCGCCTTACAAATGGATTGGCGACCTGCAATTGTATTCAGTGTCCGATGCAAAAACCGGCGAGCCGCTCGGGCTCTTTTACCTCGATATGTTTCCGCGCGATGGCAAATACCATCACTTCGCGCAATTTGGAATCGTTGACGGCAAACTCCTGCCCGACGGGAAATATCAGCGCCCGGTGTGCGCCTTGATCTGCAATTTCCCCACGCCGACGAAGGAACATCCGTCGCTTATGTCGCACGACGACGTGGAAACCATTTTCCACGAATTCGGCCACGCCATGCACACCATCCTGACGCGCGCGAAATATTCGCGCTTCTCCGGCACCAGTGTCCCGCGCGATTTCGTCGAGGCTCCGTCCCAGATGCTGGAGAATTGGGCGTGGGATAAAAAGGTGTTGGACAGCTTCGCCGCGGACTATCGCGATCCGTCGAAGAAAATTCCCGCGGAGGTGCTCGCCCAGCTCAAGGAGGCGCGGCTGGCCACGGAAGGCTCATTTTATCGCCGGCAACTTTCCTTCGGGATGATGGACCTCGCCTTGCACACGCAAATTCACGCCGACAACCAGGCGGACACATTGCCGCTCTCGAACAAGGTCCTTGGTGAGGTTTTTCTGCCAATGCCGCCGGACACCGCCTTCGTCGCCTACTTCGGCCACATCATTGGTTACGGCGCGGGCTATTACGGCTATGCCTGGGCGGACGCGATTTCCGCCGATATGGCGACCGTTTTTGAGAAATCGCCCGATGGATATTTCGATAAAAAAGCCGGGATGCGGTTGCGCAAGGAAGTCTACGAAGTCGGTGATTCGCGCGACGTGAACATCTCCATCGAAAAATTTCTCGGTCGCCAGCGTTCACTCGATCCGTTCCTCAAAAAGATCGGTATCGACAAGAAGGCTGGTGCCGCTGGAGAACGTTGAAACGCACGGGCGATACGCCCGTGGCACTAGGCCTTTTCCAATTCCCCAGTCCAGCGCCAGCAGAACCAAAGGGGGATGAAGCCTAACACTCCGAAGGAACAATCGATCAGGCGCCAATAAACCGGAATGCCCCGCACCGCGCCGCACGCCATGGCGTAGGGGATGACCAGCGCGCAGGAAATCATGCCGAAGAGGAACAACCAGCGATTGCGCACCGGATTCCGCACCGCGCCGACGAACGCCAGGGCGATGATAAAATGGCCAAAAGCGAGCCAATCGGTTCCATAAGCCATGAAGGGATAAGCGGTGTAGGTGTTATCGAGCGCCTGCCGGACTTTCAAAATCCAAAAAGTAAAATCGGAAGTACGGCTGGGATCGCTCTCACCCAGAAATCGGGCCATGGCGTCCAGCTCAGTTTGCAGCGGAATCGCCGTCGCGCCGCTGATAAACAGGCCGACAATGAAAAACCACGTCAGCCGTTTAATCCAATTGAGTTTGCGGTCTTGATTCATCCTTGACGCCTTTTGCAATCAGTCTTTGCCATAGTTTCAATATTAAAGCCGAGAGCACAAGGATTGGCGCTCCCAACACGAACGCGAGATACACAAAAACGTAGGCGGCCCCCAGGAAGGCGGCGGTCTGCCAGCTAAGACTCGTTGAGCCTACGGTGCCGTTGAGCACGCTCGTGAATTCCCGCATTCCAGCGAGATTCACGATGAGGAACAAGAGACTGAGGAAACCGGCCCATTCCAACAGATATCTTGGGGACGGCAAAGAACCTTTTGTCCTGGGACGCCGCGAAAAGAATTTGTTCATCATTTTGCTCCTTTATGGCGGCGCGCTTCGATTTTCCGCCAGAGCGGGCCGAGCGTGGTGGCATAGAGAAACGCTGCGTCGCCCACCTGATTGCTCGCGCAATATTTCAGCCTGCCGGATTTCTTTGATGGAAACGCCGCAAAATCCAGGGTAGCTGCCAACGACTTGAGAAAGGGTTCGTCGTCGAACGCACTCGCGCCAATGAACGCCATGCCGCTGGAACCGGCGCTGATGTTGAATACGGGGATAATGGGGCCGGAATCGATGTTGGCCGGGCCTTTCCAGGTGGCGGGCCATTCGTGCGCATAGCCGAAACCCAGCGTGATCTCTCCGAGTTGCCGTCGCGCTCGTGAATACTGGTCGCGCGCAAAATCGGCATCCAGAATCTGAAGAGCATGCGCCACCATCCAGAGCGAGGAACCCTGCGGACCGCCCAACGGAACATCGTCGGTCGTGAAACTGGCGAGCAATAATCCGGACTGTTGGTCCACGAGTTTTTGTTTCGCCATCGAAATCCAGTCGTGAATCAACTGCGAATGATCGGAGCCGTCGAGGTAGTCCGCCATTTTCATGGCATCCAGAGCGAGGCAATGATCGAACATCCAACACTCGTCGGGGTAACTTTCGAGAATGAAATGAGGGCTGCGCTTAAATTCCTCGGTCATGATATTGACGCGTTCGGTGAGCAAGGATTTATAGTCCTCCTTTTCCTCGAGCATCCGACGCGACGCGAGCATCAGCGCGATTTCGCCGTCCAGAAAAAGGCTGCGTTCGGGTTTCATTACATATTTAGCCGCCGACGCATAGGACATGAGGAAAAAATACATTCCCTTTTCTTTTTCGAGCCGCAGCGTTTCATCGATGATCTGGTCGATCGTTTTCAGGTAAAGCGATTTCGAGTCGGGGTCTCTAACGCCCATATTGGCGAGTGACCAGACGAGGAAGCTGCGACCCATGAAATCCCATTCCGCGTTGCTGGCGCGCATTCGGTCCAATTCCTTCTGGCGAGACGCCGGGTCGGTCCAGAGATCCAAGTGGCGCGCCGCCAACTGACGGGCGGTGGGCGAGAGCCCTTCAGCTTTGCGGAATTGCGAAACCGGCCGCGCAAACACGAGGTGCAAGCAGGGCAACCAAATCGTTCCCGCGATGATTAAAACCAGGAGTGCAATCAAGGTTCGTTTTAGACGTTGCATAGTTCAAAAAATCAGCCGACGCACGGCTTCAAATACGGTTTCGAAAAAGCTTCCGTGCAGATATTGGCGGCCGAGGAATTGCGGCGGGCCGTCGGGGTCCCAGATGAACGGCCGCAATACCCAGCAAATCTGGCTGCCCAGAAAAAGGTTGCCCGCCAGCCACGCGAATAATACCCGGCGCGCCACGCCGAGGTTCGCCGTCCATTGCGAAAGCATCGGGAGCAGGCGCAGGTTGCCGGTCACGCCCGC
>Ga0265338_10002371_pt1 | contig 28411 bp, 23 predicted proteins | sample 42126metaG_FD_193579 | JGI IMG/M metagenome (GOLD analysis project Ga0265338, IMG submission 193579) | Rhizosphere microbial communities from Carex aquatilis grown in University of Washington, Seatle, WA, United States - 4-21-26 metaG | ecosystem: Host-associated > Plants > Roots > Rhizosphere...
GCTTTCACTTGCTTGAGCAATAACTTCCCCGTGCTTCCGGCTAATTTTACGGCGGCGAACCTGAGTGCGTGCTTGGTCGCGAACGGCAACTCGTCGGCGAATGTGGCAAAGTGCATGGCGGGCAAGGGCGCGCTGAATACGGCCCCGAACGAAGAGAACCTGACTGAATGTAACTTCTTCGCCGGACAAGATGCGGATACGACCGCCACCTTACCTGGCCAGGTCGGAATCGCCGCGTGCTTGAACGCCAACGGCATGTTGCCGACTGGGGTTACGCAAGCACAGATTGACACGTGCATCACGAACGCCGGGCTTGCCGGCGCTTATTCGTGTCTGAACAACAATGGCATTATCCCGTCGTTCAGCGCGATGACGGCAACGGGTGGCGTATTGGCGGCGAACTGCATGAATTGCCATAGCGCTGCGAATCCAAATGCTCAACTCAATGTCTCAAGCTTCGCCAGCGTTTTGGCCAAAGTGGTGCCGGGCAATTCAGCGGGCAGTTTGATTTTCACCGACGTCAATAGTGGTGTCATGCCGGCAGGCGCGGCCAAATTGGCGGCTGCGCAGATCAATATCATTAAGGTGTGGATCGATCAGGGCGCGAATAACAACTAGACGGAGGCGGCGCCCGAAAAACGCTGACGCACCACTGCGCCAGGCGCGGGGAATGACATCGACCCAGTTTCCCCTTATTTTTCTACTCTATGCCTGAGCTGCCCGAAGTCGAAAACGTAAAACGCAGCCTGACCTCGCAAGGCTATGTCGGTCAGCGATTCAGCAAGGTGGAATTGCTCAGGGGCGACCTTCGCGTGCCGTTTCCTAGAGACATCGGCAAGCGGTTAAAGGGCCAGTCGCTGACCGCCATTCACCGCCGCGCCAAGTATTTGCTCTTTGAAACGGAGAAATATTTTGTGCTCAGTCATCTCGGCATGACAGGTTCTTGGCGCAGTTTCGATCAACTCGAAAAGCACGATCATATTATTCTCCACTTCGTCTCCGGGTATAAACTCGTGTTTAACGACCCGCGCAGGTTCGGGCTTCTTGATATGATCTCGAAACCGGACCTGGCAAAGAGCCGCTGGCTGAAGCATCTCGGCGTGGAACCGCTCGCCGAAGAATTTTCCGGAGAATATGTTTTTACGAAGACTCGCAAACTCAAAGCGCCGATTAAGGCGTGGCTCATGGATCAACGCCGCGTAGTTGGCGTCGGCAATATCTATGCTTCGGAAGCCCTTTTTGCGGCGAAGATTAAGCCGACGCGGCCGGCGGGTAAGATTACGCGCGCGGAAGCCGATCTTTTGGTGCAAGAGATTCGCCGCATTCTTGAGGAGGCCATTCGCTTGGGTGGATCGACAATCCGCGATTACCGCAACTCGGAAGGCGCTCAGGGAAATTTTCAATCGCGCTTTGTGGTTTATGACCGCGAAGGGCAACCCTGCGTGCGCGGTGACGGCGGCGTGATTCGCGCCAAAATGATCGCCGGACGCAATACGTACTGGTGCCCGAAGTGCCAGCGCTAGTTCTTTTGGCCTACGCCAGTCTTTTGATTCTCTCAATCCTCGACAATTTGCGCGGGCCCTATTTTCCCGAAATGATCAACGACCTCCATTGGAACGGCACTCAAGGTGCGATGTTCTTTGCGATCGCCAATCTCGCGTCGGCGGCGGTCGGGTGGGTGAGTCCACGCATCCTGCATGCGCGCTCGCCGCTATTTTTGCTTGCGATCGCGAGTCTCTGCCTGAGTGCGGGATTTGCGGGTATCGCGCTGAGCCACGAATTCATGGCTGTGATGCTTTCGACGGCCGTCTTTGGCGGGATGTTCGGCGCGCTCAATCTCGCGCAAAATATGCTGGTCGTGGAGGGGAGCCCCGCGCATTTGCGCCGCCGTTGGTTGAATGGTCTGCACGCGATGTATGGGGTCGCTTCGATCTTGGCACCGCTTCTGGCGACGGGATATTTTCTGCTCGGCTGGAATTGGAGGTTGGCGTTTTTGGTCACGGCGGCACTGCCGATTGTGACGTTCATTGCCGTGCAATTCAATTCCTCCAAACAGGCGCCAGCAGTGCCTGAGAGTAAGCCGACGCCGCTATCGCCTTTTGAGTGGAAGTTAATCCTGGCTTGCGCGGTGGTGATGTCGCTCTACCAATTCGGTGAAGTGTCGGCGTCGAGCCGGATGGTGCTATGGCTGCGCACCGAGCGTGGGTTTACACCGGAGTCGGCGAATTTTTATTTGAGTGCGTTTTTTGCGTGCATGCTGACAGGGCGCCTTGGCTTTGGAGTGATTCACTTCAAGGGACTCAGCAATTGGGCTGTGCTCGTCGTTAGTGCATGCACGAGCGCACTCTGTTACGAGTTCGCGCTGATGTATTCGCCCCTGTGGATGGTCGTGTCAGGTCTCACAATGGCGCCGTTTTATCCCACGGCCCTCGATGAAATTTCGCAGCTCTTCGGCCGGAAAAGCGCCCAGGCTTTGGGCTATAGTTTGGGTTTGGTCTCCCTTGCCAGCGTCGGCATGCATATGGTGATCGGGTGGGGAACTGACCGCTTCGGGCTGACGAAAGCTTTGATGATCGGGCCACTGTCCTTTGCCTTACTCTTCGCGGGATTGGGCGTGATATGGACCAAAGGCCTGCATAGTCGGGCCGCCGTTTAGCCGATAAATTTGAGTGGCATATCAGCAACTTATTCCTGGCACGCAAATCGGGTCCTACCGCATCGTCCGCAAGATTGGACGAGGCGGAATGGGCGAAGTTTATGAAGCTTGGGAAGAGGATCTTCAGCGCAAAATCGCCATCAAAGTTCTCGCAACAGACGAGGAGTCTGATGAAAATTTGATCGAGCGGTTTAAATCGGAAGGCCGGGCGCTAGCGCGATTGAAACACAACAATGTCGTAACGATGTACACCCTTGGCTCGCACGCGGGTCAACGCTTTATGGCCATGGAGTATGTCGAAGGACGATCTCTTGATGATTTTCTCTCACTCTATCCCTGCGGCTTAGTGAGCGTGCTCAAGTTGTTCGCGTCTATGCTGGAAGGCTTGGCCGCAGCCCACGATGCGGAAATTATCCACCGCGATATCAAACCGCAGAACATCATGGTCGACCGTTCGTTTAACGTGAAGCTGTTGGACTTCGGAATCTCCAAGATGAAAGATATGGATCCGAATTTAACCGCGACCGGAATCGTCGTGGGAACAGTGAGCTATATCGCGCCGGAGCTCCTCCGTGGTGCGAAAGCGACTAAACAGTCCGACGTCTACTCGATGGGATTGGTCTTGCTCTATATGCTCCAGGGCCATGCCGCGTTTACGGGTTCGGATCGCCACAAAATTGCGGATAAAGTTTTGCATTCCCCTCTGTCTCTGAGTCCGCAAGCCGGTGCAGTTCTGCCAATGGCGCTCAAGTCCTTTGTCTTTCGACTGATCAACCCGTCGCCGCGGGCGCGCTTCGCTTCGGCTCGTGAAGCTTTGGAAGCTCTCACCGCGATTTCGTTGGCGAATTTGCCGCAGGATCTTCGCGTGGCCGGGTTTCCCAAGGCGCCCGTAGTGAATGCGCAAGAGATGCGGGTTCAGTGTGAACGCTTGGGTTTTGAAACGGTGGAAGCTCTTTTTGTTCTTAGTCTAGCCACGCACCTGCAACTGAAAGATCCTTCAACGGATGTAAGCCAGGGCCTTACAGTCGGTCGCGCACAATTTAGGGAGGCCGTCGATCGGTATCGCAAGGCCCACGCGGCGGTATCGTCCCGCTTTAGACGGAATGGATTGCCTGTTTCTCCGCGCGCCGTCGTCGCCTTAGGCGTTGGATTGATAATGGCCGTCGCTAGCGCGGGCCTCTTGCTTCTCAATAAGGGCGCTAAACGAGCCCCCGCGGCCGTGGAAGTCAACAAAGTCACCCATCCAGCAGTTGTCGCAAAGCCCTTAGCTGTGCTGGTGCCACCTCCTGCGAGGGAGGCCGTGGAGCCGGAAATTCCGGCCGTACCAGTTCCGGAACCGGTTGCGCCGCCTGTCGTTCAAGCCGAAGTTCAAAAGCTTGCGCCTCCGCCTGAAATTATTCGGCCCAAATTGCGGGCACCGAGGTTGACGGCCCCCGACGACGAGGCGGTTGTCGAGTTGTCCGAAAATCCGCTCAGACTCGAATGGAATCCCGCACTGAAGGGTGCGCCTGCCAAAAAATTTGAAGTGACATTGAAATCTCTCGACCAGAAATTCGCGCGGATTCTCGTCGTTGAAACGCCCTATGCGCAGTTCAGCGACATTCCTCATGGTAACTATGTTTGGTCGGTGATTCCAGTCGACGAACATGGCGCGCGAGGACCTGCATCGGTCAGGCGGGCCATTAAACTGCTGGCACCCGCTCAAGCTCCTGTTCCTGTCGGCGCACCGCCAGCCGCGCCGGCCGTGACTCCCAAACCGGCGGCCACGTCTCTCAAACCGGTGTTGTTACCGGCCGTAGTTGTCCCAATGAAAGATCAATAGACGTTTTAGAGTCCAAGTTTACTTTTGATCGCGTCGAGATCTTGTTGTTGGCGCTCGAGTCTTTGTTTCAAGTCACTGTTTTCTTTTTCAAGTTCCTGGATGGCGTTAATGGCGGTCCAAATAATTGCGTCGTTCGTCACGTGCAAATATCCGAGCTTGTCTACACTCACCGCTTCGGGAATCACCTTCTCAACATCTTGAGCTCTTACGCCAACATATTCTTTTTGTGATGGAAGGTTGAGAGGATTGTCTTTCTTGTAATTGAAATAGATTGCATTGAGTCCGCGAATCGCATCGAGTCCGCGTGTGAACGGCGCGCGAATGTCTTTGAGGCGCTCGTCGGAGGCGACGGTCCAGGTACTGGTGCCCGGTTTACCTGCGGAGTCCGTGGACAGCTCAAGTTGGTAGTTTGGAGAGACGGTTCCAATCCCGACGTTACCGGTTGCCCCTTGGATAACGAAAGGATTCGACCAAGTCGCCGAATTCTGACGGCTTTGTATGCGAAAGTCCACATTTGTTCCCCCGGAAGAAACGACCGAAGCTAAGCGATGGCCGAAACCTGCGCCGGAAGTGCTCGACATGAATTCCAGGCCGTTGACACCGGCGTCGACATCCGCGGTTTCAATGATCGCATTTCCGCGATAAGTGGGTGTACTACCCAATAGGGCTAAACTGACATGAAGTTTGGCGGCGGGGGCCGTCGTTCCGATTCCCACATTTCCGGTCGAGTCGATCATGAAGTTGTTCGTATTTCCACCCGATGGAAAGAACCGAAAATTGCCTGCATAGATACTCAGAGGAACATAGACATTTGACGCTCGATTGTAGCCGCCCACAATGATGTTATTTGTTCCCGGGGTTATCTCAAGGCCCTCGTTGTCACCATTTGAAACCACGAGCGTGCCGACAGGATCCGGAGTTCCAACTCCCAGTTTTCCCATAACTGATAGTGCCGTCAGTGAGCTGAGCGGCTGTACAGTTTCTGCATGAGCTGTGTCCATGAGAAGGCTGGCGGGGAACGTCAAGGCGGATGGCAGTGATGCGGTAAATTTCGTGGTTGAGACATTTGAGAGAGCGAGCGAGCTGGTTCCCCCCGAATCTTGACTAACCGATAGGGAGGTCAGATTTGCGAACCCAGTTCCCTTCACGTTCAAGACACCGTTATCAATGGACGCGGTGGTAACCGCCATTGCGCTCGGGTTATCGACATCCGACTGCAGCGAACACGCGCTGACAGTCGCCACTACCATAAGCACAATTAGATTTTTTTTCTTCATAGTTCCGCCCCCACGTCGAGAACCACATTGTTACTAATCAAACTCCCATTTCCCGCATCCGCTGACCAATCGACGGACTCATATCTGTATCGCAATCGCGATTGCCACTTCGAATTGAACGACGGCCGCAGAGTGAGCCCGGCCTCGAACACCGGAGAAGATTTCGGGCTGAACCCCAAGTCGCTATGCCCGCCGGTATCGACGCCCGCGCCGACGTAAGGTTTGATCACCATCTTTTCGCCGGCGACGAACACGCCGTGCACTCCGTAAAGAATTTCATTCCGATAGAACGAACCGTAACTGTATTGTCCATCTGAGGAGACTTCAAACGCGGCGACCTTCCTTTCGCCAAGCGAAGCGTAAAAGCCAAATTGACTGTCGCTAATTTTGAAAAGCGGCGCGATACCAACGGCGGCTCCGGGGAGTGCCTCGGCACGTTTGACCACGGATTGATAGCGCAACTCCGGCGCAATAGAAATCGGAAGCATGAAACGCGGCGTGATCTCGAAGTGCCGTTCAATTATGGCGCTCACGTTCACGGACAGCGTGGAGGCTTTTGCTTGATTGGAAACTTCGGGGAAGGTGCCGTTGTAATGGGAGTAAAAGACTCCCGCCCAGACGTCCTTGATCCAAATTTTGGAGTTTAAAGTGTTGATGATGTCACTGACCGAAATTGGAATAAAATCGGTCCATGTCTCCTTCTCATTGGCGGCATAGGCCACGCGCCAGCGATAGGAGCCCACCTTTTTGGGGCGCCAGAGAAATTTGGTGTCCTTGGTGTTCCTCTCGAAAGTGTAGCCTTTATCGTCGACTATTTCGATTTTGAAATCGCCGCCCAGCGGGGCGCGCCACGAGAAGCGAACAGCGGTGTGACGAAGGACGGTGACATTCGCCTTGGGAGCCGTGGGTTCGATCGCGACCGCCTTCACGTCGAATGATTGAGGCTCACTCCAAGGCCCGGCCGTGCCATCGGCCGCGTCCGCACGGACCCGATACACAAAGTGCCCGGGCGGCAGTTCGAGTGCGGCTTCGGGAGTCGTTACAGACTTGAACGCGAGGACCTTTTCGGCTGCATCAGTCGGAGTAATTTGAATTTCGTAGCTTACGGCACCGGGAATTTGACCCCAGGCGAGTTTCACGGTTTGCGATTGGGCGGCTGCGCGCGCTCCGCCGAAGATAGACAGAAATATGCAAAGATAGACGAACGTCGCGTTCATCATGCGCGGCAGAACAAAATACATAGACAGATTGTGACGGAGCAGGCCGGAGCGGGCTACTGTCCCAAGGCTTAGTTTTGGTGCGTGGGAATCGGACGGCTCGTGGGCTTACTTACGAATGGCCGAATGGAAATCACGGTAAAGACAGAGTCCAGATAGCGCGCGTGAACGTCCATGCCGGCAATTACAATCGCGAAGCGCTCATTCACCCGTGCACGATAAGACAGCGGACGAGGGTCCAGCAGCAAGACTTCTTCCACCAATTTTTCAAAACGTGAGACATCGCGGATTTTACCGGCGGCTCCAAGCGCGGTGAGATCGCGGCGCGCGTCTTCGTTGAACACGCAACTCACCTGAAGTGGCGGAAGATCCTCCGCCCAGCCACAGCGAAACGCTTGCGGCCGGTCCGCTTCGGCCAAATACGGCTTGATGTCGAGGATCGGAGTACCGTCGACCAAATCAACGCCGGAAAGCCAAAGAGTATCCCCTTCCACTTTCTCAAGCTTCGCCAAAGTCAGGCCGATCGAATTCGGGCGGTGCGGGCTGCGCGAGGCAAGTACGCCGACGGATTCGCCTTCGAGACGCGGCGGGTGGATTTTACTCGGGTTGCGCAGCGACGTATTTTGATGAAAAACGCTTAATAACCAGACGTGGCTAAATCCGGAAAGCGCATCGAACATGCCCTTCTCGCGCCAAAGCGGCTCCAGCTCAAACGTGGCGTGGCTGTTCGGCGCCAGAGCGCCCTGTCGGGGAGTGCCAAAACGGTGGTCAAACTCGGAGCGGATATGTCCGATCGGGTTCAGTGTGTAGCCGGTTTTTTCCTTTTGACTCTCCATGCCGTGGTTTCTATCATAACCGCTCAATGGTTCCAGCTTTTTTTAAGATCTCCGTGAAGCGCTTTCTCCTCTTGATGGGCGCTTACTCACTCCTCCGGGTGTTGTTTTTGTTCTGGAACTGGAATCTCTATCAAACGGACTCCTTCGGCGAAGTCGCGCATGCATTTTTTCTAGGTTTTTGGTTCGATACCTCCGCGGTGCTGATGACCAATGCCTTACTGTTCGCGATTTGGCTCCTCCCGACGCGCTGGCTGGCCAAGACTTGGGTGAAGACCGCAGATTTGGTGTTGTTCACGGTAATAAATTCAATTTGTTTAGGCGTAACCATTGCCGATGCTGAATTCATCAAGTTTATCGGCAAACGTTCGAGTTACGACCTTCTGTTCTTGCGTCAGGACGTGGAAGAGCAGTCTTTCAGCCTTCTGTTTTCATATTGGTACTTTGTCGTCGCGACAGTCGCGGTGACCGCGGCGTTGGTTTGGTGCCTTCCTAGGTTCCCCAAAGGCGCGCCGAAGGAAATTTGGTGGAAGGGCGCGCTCTGGCGCTTGGTTACGGCTTTTCTCGTTTTCCTCGGCATTCGCGGCGGCTTTGGCTTTAAGCCGATCAATCCGATGGATGCTTACTTTTCGACCAAGCATGAACTCGGCCTGCTGACATTAAATACGCCGATCAATTTGGTGAAAACGCGGCCCAACGGTCAAATCGAACGCACGCGCTATTTCGCGACTGATAAAGAGGCCATCCTGCGCTTGAAAGGCATGACCGATCTATCACGGCCGCCACTCGGAGTGGCGAAAAATTGGAATGTCGTCGTCTTGATCTTAGAAAGTTTCGCTACCGAGTACACGGGCGTGGGCAATAATTATCCCGGCTACACGCCTTTTTTCGATTCACTGGCCCGCAAATCGATCTATTTCAAATTGAATTTCGCGAATGCCCGCCGCTCGATCGAAGGCGTACCCGCGGTCCTCTGTGGCCTTCCCGCGATTATGGAGGAGCCGATCATCACCTCCGATTTCAGCAGCAACCGGATGGACTGCATGCCGAAGATGCTCGCGCAACACGGATACAGTACCTACTTTCTGCACGGCGCCCATAATGGGTCGATGCATTTCGACAGTTTCGCAAAACTCGCGGGCTTTGAGCATTTTGTCGGCTTGAACGAATATCCGAAGGACAATCCAGACGACTTCGATCACTATTGGGGCGTGCTCGATGAGCCGATGTTGCAATACGCGATAAAGACCATCGATGAGGCGCCCAAGCCCGTTATGCTCGGGTTGTTCACGCTGAGTTCTCATCACCCGTATTACATTCCGCCGAAATATGCCGGCAAGTTTCCGAAAGGCGATCTCGAAATTCATGAGAGCATCGGGTACACCGACTATTCGCTCAAAAAGTTTTTCGAGGCGGCCGAGAAAAAGCCATGGTTCAAGAATACCATCTTCGTACTGACTGCGGATCACACGCAAAAATTCAGCCATCAAGAGTATAACGACATCCTCGGCTACTACCGGGTGCCTTTGGTTTTTTATATCCCGGGCCTCGACATGGAGAAACTCGGCGTGGCGAAGGACCGCATCACTCAGCACATCGACATCATGCCGAGCCTGATGGATCTTTTGGGAATCACGCTTCCGGACCGGTTACTGATCGGGCAAAGCGTGTTTGACAAAGGTAAGCCCGGCCGCGCCTACAACTATGCTCCGGCGGCTTGGTGGTATGTAGACCCCAAGGACCTTGTGATCATGCAGCACGCGGACGGCAAAATTATGACTTTCGATCACCAGAACACCTTCAATCGCGTCGAAGTGCATGGTCAGGACGCTCGCTTCGAGAACGCTATTTTAAATCTGAAAGCCGTGCTTCACTACATGAACGAGGGCCTGACCGGCAATAGCCTCTATCGATGGAGAGACTCAAAATGAACGGATTTCTTCAGGATCCGCCGCAGCTCACGAACACCTACAACGGCAACCAGTGGCTCAAAGCCTATCTGAAGCATAAGTTGCCGAAAGAACATTTCGCGGCGGTCGATGCCGATCTCACAGAGTTGGGGGAGAGTTGCGCCGGTCCGTATTTGGCGCTCGCGCGCATTGCGGAAACGGAAAGGCCCGAACATGTGCCCTTCGATGCGTGGGGAAAGCGCATCGATGAGATCCGCGTGTCGCACGCGTGGCAGGAGCTGCAGAACATCAGCGCGCGCGAAGGCTTGATCGCCATCGGCTACAAGCGGCAGCAGGCGGAGTTCTCGCGGCTTTATCAATTCGCTAAACTCTATTTGTTCCATCCTTCGAGTGCCTTCTTCACCTGTCCTCTCGCCATGGCTGACGGAGCGGCGAAGGTGTTGGAAACTTATGGCAAAGAGGCCATTCACAAAGAGGCCCTCACTCATCTCACCTCGAGCAATCCCGAAGAATTTTGGACTTCAGGGCAATGGATGACCGAAAAGACCGGCGGCAGCGATGTCAGCGGAACCGGCACCGAAGCGCGCACCGAGGGCGGCAAGATCCGTCTCTACGGCGATAAGTGGTTCTCATCCGCGACAACCTCGCAAATGGCGCTTGCGCTTGGCCGGCATCAGGGATCGCCGGAAGGTTCGCGCGGCCTCTCACTCTTTCTCGTCAAAACGTATGCGCAGCCGGGCCAGCTTAATCACATTAAAGTGCAACGCTTGAAGGACAAGTTGGGAACTTGGGCGCTGCCGACGGCGGAGCTCTCGCTAGAGGGTGCCGTTGCTGTGCAAGTGGGTGAGAAAGAACAAGGCGTAAAAACGGTAGCGACCATGCTCAATGTCACGCGCCTTTACAATTCCGTGTGTTCGATCGGACAGGCCACGCGCGCGCTTGAATCTTTGCGCGATTACTCGGACCGCCGCACGGTCTTCGGGCAAAAACTCTCGAGCCAAGTTTTGCACTATTCGACGTTTGCCGATGAAGAATTAAAAACGCTCGCGGGCTTCTTACTGACCTTTGAACTTGTGCACTTGCTCGGCAAAGAGGAGTGCAAAACGGCGAGTGGGCAGGATTCCGAGCTGCTGCGCTTGATGACGCCGATTTGCAAGCTGTTCACGGCGCGGTCGGCAATTCAGACGGCGAGTGAAGTGGTCGAAGGTTTTGGAGGCGTGGGGTACTGCGAGGACAGCGGCATCCCCGTGCACTTGCGCGATTCGCAAGTTTTTCCGATCTGGGAAGGCGCGACCAATGTCCTAAGTCTCGATATGGTTCGCGTGATTCAGAAACAGGGGCTGAAAGCGCTCCAGGAAGACATTGCGCAAAGACTCAAGAGCCTCCGCAGCGCGGACCTTGAATTTCATGTGAGAGGCTTGCAGGGCGGCCTGGCTGAGTTTGAAAAGTCGCTCCAGATGTGGTCGCGCTCAGGTCAGGAGGCACAGCTCGCGAGTTGCCGCGGCCTCGCATTTTATCTTGGGCGCCTTTATGCCTTCGTTCTGCTTTTAAGTTGGGCGGATAAAGAATCCGCCGCCAATCAAAAGGTACTGGCGCCGTGGATCGAGCAATTTAGCGAAGTGTATCTGGATCGCTGGCAGCCGGTCTCGGAAGAGGAGTGCGGCCGCCGTCAGAAAATTTGGGCGGGAAAGTTGAAAATTTGACGGTCAACGGTCAAAGCTTTGACCTGATTCAGTGCATCTTATGATCTTTGACGCGTGCGAGAACTTGGCATTTGGTACACGTGGCCTCCTCGCGGAGCGTGTAATCCTCAAGATAGGTTTCAACCCGAATCGTGAGTTGCGAATTACAAAGTGGACAGGTGTTTTGCATCTCGACGAAAGATTGATGGCGGCGCTCCACAGTTTCGGTTGATTCGGTTTTCATACGTTTATTCATACAACACCCCTTGTCTTGCGCCTCTCGTCCTGAGATGACTAATGCACTCTATGCAAGGGCGGTGCTTATGGCTTTGGGCGGGTCTATGATGCGTGTGATCGCGATTTTGTTCTGTGTGTTTTCACTCACCAGTCACGCGCGCGAAATTGAAAAGGTCGATTTTCCGGAAACCAAAGAAGTGGCTGGAAGTAAACTTGTGCTCAACGGCGTGGCCTTACGTACGAAGCACAAATTCGGAATGGATTTTCGCGTTTACGTCGCGGGTCTATACCTCACCAAGAAAGCTACCGCGAGCAGCGAAGTTTTGAATTCGGAAACTCCGAAGGTTTTGGCCATGCAGTTCCTGCGCGGCCTCGGCAAGGACACTCTCACCGAAGCTTGGGAAGAAGGATACAACAAGAACTGTGGCAAGGATTGCGCTGCAACCAAAGGCAATCTGAAGTCCTTTAACGATTTAATGACCGATGTAAAAGACGGCTCGAAATTTCTGCTGACGTTCACGAAGGATAAAGTGCACGTCGAACTCGACGGCAAAAAGGAGAAGAAGAACGGGGACGTTGAAGGCGCCGCTTTCAGCAAAGCCCTGCTCGCGGTCTTTATCGGCGACCAGCCGCCGTCTGAAGATTTCAAAAAAGGCCTACTCACCGGAAAATGATTTAGAACTGGCCTACTTAATTGCGCATAATCAGTGATCGATAAGGTATTTGTTGTGAAAATATGCGTACATGGCTAAGTGAAGAAGAAGCCTTTCCGGCTTTTTCGTCGTGCACCATGTTTTTCTGAATAGACGGTTCAGGTTTGCTCTGAACATTGCACATGTGTGATTTAGCGAAAATAGTGGATCCCAGCGCACCGTTTTGAGCTCTCCTTGTCCGACAATCGAACCACGTTGTCCTTTAAATGCCTCGTGAGTGGCCTTGGGGAAGCTCACTCGAAGGTCTTTGGGATAAAAATGGTTCTGATCGGATTGAAAGTGGGCGCCTTCCTCGACAAGATTTTTGAGACTTGCGAACATTCGAAGTCTGCTCTGAGATCTTAGATCTTTTCTGGGGCCATATTTTTTAACCGCGATTTTAGCGAGTTTCCCTTTGGAGGGCATGGTGGCTACGTCAAAGCCTAGAATTCGGCGCGAATGCCCTTCAACGGCCAAAGGAATCGAAAGTGGCTTACATTTCGTATGTTCGAAGGTTTCCATCTCATCAAAGACGACAGTTGATGCCCTTGGCAATCGCTCATTTGCTCTTAGAAATTCCCGCAAACATTTTCTGCCGATGAATTCGAACTTTCTATCGACCGTTCTTCGAGCGATATGGAAATTTCTAGCCACTCGCCTTTGCGAAACGCCTGAGACCAGATCTCGAAAGATTTGAAAATTTAGGTGCCTCTTCTTTTGCCAATACTCATCTCGAAATGTGGCGTTAGAAAAATGCTTGCGACATCGATTGCAGCGATACCTTTGTACCGTCTTGGAGTCCGATTTTCGCCTAAATTGTCCGGTGCGAGCGACGTGCATCTGGATTTCGGACATTCCAACTTCATTGATGCAATACGGACAATTGACTGCCATTTAAAAATACATGAGCAAGCCAAGTGCCGTACGCAATTTGGTAGGCCAGTTCTAAATGATTTAGCGAGAGATTCGGTTTGCCGTCGTTTCCGGCTTAAGGCCAAAGCAGGCGCGCTTCTCCGGAGTGCCGACGGCCGGGGAGCCGTAATTGCCCTTCTGCAGGCAGTTGCGGAGGGCTCGGAAGTGGCCCCACATTTCTTTTTTCTTATCTTTGCCGACCTTCGAAAAATCCAAAATGTTTGTCGACATCAACGACTGATTGGAGCCGAGCTTTAACGCATTTTGTGCGGTTCCCTCGCCGGCGTTGTAGGCCAGAGCGAGCGCGATGCGGCTGTCGTCGACTTGCCACCATTCGATTTGGTGGCAGGCCACGGCCTTAGCCAGAATCTTATCGATCATCCCGAGATAGGCGGCCGTAGCCGCGACCGAAGCGGCAGCGCAGCGGCGGTCATCTTCGCGGTAAATCGTGCAGACCGTGGGATTTTTGCCGCAGCCTTTTTCCCGGTGAGCGATCATTTTTTTATAGAAGGGATCATTGGCGTTGGTGATCGGTCCCGATTTTTGAAAATTGTGGGTGCAACCCTCGAGCAGCGCGGGATTCTTGGTGCTCAACTCGCGCATGTAATCATCCCACGATTGGGCGATATCGTTTTTTGCCTTCGTTCCCGATAAGACGCGGCCGTGGGAATCGCTGACCCACTTATTGATCTCGTCTATATTTTGCGAAACCTGCTGTCCCAATCCAGTCGCACATGTACACGAGATGTCCATCGGATCGTATTGGCTTTCACGCAGGAGTAGGCACTTCATCAACGAAGCATCGACATTGAAGTCTTCCGCGGCGGTTTCGATCATCGGTTTAAATTTGGAAAGGTAGTCATCGTGATCGCCGACATAGTAACAAGCGACGTACTTGTCGATTTCGTCTTCGTTTTTGTTCTCGCTTTGGTCGGCGAGGTCAGTTTTGTGCAGTAACTCTTCCATTGAGTCACTGTGTGGGCCGTCTTTGCATTCCTTCGAGACAGGCGGCGGCGTTGCGGGTTCCTTCGTGGCCTCTTTTTTGTTCGGCACATTAATTTGGAGCTTTGCGGGACTGATATACGTGTCGTGTTCGTGCCGTCCGCACTCTTTCTTCCAGCCATTCCATTTCACATCGACGAGTTCGTCGCTATTCATCGGGCTTGCGACCACCACGCCTTCTTTGCCACTCACTAAATCGCCGCACTTGCGCGGTGGCGCGCCCTCGGGATCGGGATAGGCTTCCGTGAGAATGACTTTGGTTCCGGCGGGGATCTCGGCGGCATGGCTCGGAGAGGCCATCAGTGCAAGCAACAGCAGCGATAGAGTCATAGATTTAAAGAATATCGACTGGCGCGGCGGCTGAGCAGTCTGCCGGAGACAAACTTGACCTTAGCCTAGCGGGCAGGGGCCGCCTACGGCGGCTAACTAGCCGCCCGAAGGGCGGCATGCCCGCTAGCGGCTTTCGAGAACCTCGATGCGAATCGGCTGTTTTGCCAAAGCATCGCTGATTACAAGCTGGGCAACCTTGGCGTAGACCGCGAAAAAGTCGTCGTTGAATTTGCTAATTTCGTAATCAATCGCGGTACTGTCGAAGGACGTTGTCAGTGTGAGTGTCTTGGCGTCGGGACTGACCGAGACGAGCACATCGCGCTTAGTCGCTCCGAATGGTACGATCGTTTTGATGGCGGTCACGAGATTCTGCAACTTCGAGATTTTGGCTCTCAAAGGAATCGGCAGAGTGCAGGAGTACGACAGGGTCTGCGCTTTGCGGACGAGGCTGGCGCCGCACTGGTCGAAGTCGGCTTTGCCGAAGGTCAAAGTCTTGGCCTTTAAGTCGAGAGGTTCAAAGAGATTGTTTTCAGCTTCGACAAAGTAAGCGCGCGGTTTGAGCATCTGGCTCTTGATGGGCATGGCCAGAACCGATATCGGAAATAAACTGAGTAATAAAATGAGAGCCCGCATTCCCTTGCCTCTTTTGACACATTTTCAAATCCAGTGACGATCTTTGTCTCTGAACCTGAGCTGTCGTTTCGCCCACGCGAAAATCGACGGTCGAAGACAATACTCAGCAAGGGACATTCCAATCCACAATAGTGGTTTTGAGAGGCAAATTTCCATAACAGAAACACGTGTTTCTATTTTAGAGTCTATCGATTGCCCGCGATCTTTTGTATAGTATCATTCGCAACATCGCAAGATGTTGAGGGGGAAACAATGAACTCGCGATACGCGCTTCTCGCGTTCTCAATTTTGGCCTTGTCCGCATGTGCCGGCACTCATGAGCCCGTGTCTTCGGTCCCGACTCAGACCGTTCAGGGTAATCCCACATCCGTCGACTTTGCCGAAGTCAGTGTCGTCTTTAAGAACAACCGCTGTATGAATTGCCACTCGGGAAATAACCCGGATGCACACTTGAATTTGACTGTTTACGCCCAAGCCAAGGCGGCCAAGGATAATATCCGGAAGGACGTAGATTCCGGGGACATGCCCAAGCACGGCCAGCATTTATCCGCGGGCGATCAGGCTATCGTCGATACTTGGGTTCTTCAAGGAGCGCCCGACACGGTCACGCCGCTCTCGCCGCCGACAACAGACGATCCAACAGATATCCGCTTTGCACAGGTCACAGTCGTTTTCCAAAACAATAAATGTTTAAAGTGCCACTCCAGTGATCCGTCTGGTAAGGAACCGGCGGCAAAACTCGATCTTACGCAATACGCACAGGCCAAAGCCGCTGCGGACGACATCCAAAAGGACGTACACTCCGGCAAAATGCCGAAGAAATCCAATCCGCTCGACGCCGCCGATTTGGCCGTCATCGACGCTTGGGTGGCGGCCGGCGCGCCCAATTAGCCACAGGGCATCTGTGGAGAGTTGGCCTTCCGCTTGCTCAGCTCCTACCAGAATCCTCGATGCCACTGTCATCTGGGAGCCATGGGCTCCTATGTGACGAAGATGGGCACTGAGGCTCAAATAGGAGCTTTAAGCCATGATCCGCACACTGATTTTCGCCGCCATTGCTAGCCTTGCCCTCACCGGTTGCCCGCACAAGAAAGACGACTCGGGTGTGTCTGACGATGCGACTCCCAATCAGGCCATTTTCTGGGTAGAACAGGCTCCCGCGGACGCCGGAGATCAGCGCGATCTCGGAACATTGACCGCCAATGAGGCGGGCCGCTCCTTGAGTGCCACATGTACGAATCCGATTCGCCCCCTGTTGCTCACCGGTGAAACTGAATTGCCGAGCGGCTTTCTCACCCAAGGCGTAACCGGCAAATGGAAATTGGATTCGATCACTAGTTACATGAGTGTTCACTCTGACAGCGGACAAAATTCTGAAATCACGGGCGGGTTTATGGGCGGCCAAGCGTATGTCGGCTGCCAAACCGCTCAAGCGAAAGAAAATATTAACTCCGTTGCGTCGATTCCCTACGAAGTGGATGCGGACTCCGGCAAAAATCTTGTCACGGCTTCGCTCGTGTTAGAAGCGCGCAAGGGACTTGCCGGGGGGCAATTGCAGCTGTCCAAGGATTTGAAGCCGTTGCCTTTGGTTCCCATGACACCGCCGCCGGGAATTCGCGCCGTGTTCGCGCGCGTGAGCGATTCGCAAATCGTAATGCGCGTCGAAATCACCAAACCCACGATTGAGGATGATGGTGCCAGCGTCTTGGCTTCCGAAGTCACCTACGTTCGGGAATAAAAAAAGCCTCCCAGAGGAGGCTTTTTTAAAACACAAAATGTCGCTAAGAGATCAAGTGCTGCGAGCTGCGTAGTACTCAGTAAAGAGACCGGCGTCGAATTGGAACGGAACGTGTTCCGTGCCCGGGATCGCCTGAACGATACCGACTTCAAAACCACCTTCCGACTCTTTACGGAGATAGTCCGGAAGTTCCAAACGCGGAGCTTGTTGAGCGCGCAATACGATTTGGTTCGTGCGGGCTTTTTCAGTCACAGTGACTTTCGAGTTTTGCGGAACCACGAAGGAACCGACGCTCACCACTTTGCCATCAACGGTCACATGACCGTGGCTCACCAACTGGCGGGCAGCCATAATGCTCGGAGCAAATCCCAAACGGAACACGAGGTTGTCAACGCGGCACTCGAGAAGGCCCATCAACTTCTTCACCCAGTTCGTTGCCGAACCTTTTTTAGCGTTGCGGATGAAGCGGCGAAGTTGTTCTTCGCGCAGTCCGTAGTGCACGCGGATTTTTTGCTTTTCTTCCAAGCGCAAAGCGTAGTCGGAATACTTGCGGCGTTTGTTGCCGTTCTCTCCCGGAGGATAAGGACGTCTTTCGAGTGCACCCGGTTTTCCCAATCCAGGGAGTTCCGTGCCTAAACGACGCTGCATTTTAAAACGAGCCGACTTACCAACTTTGGCTTTTGACATATGCTAAAGAACCTCTGTTTCTATAAAGAATCCGAAGTCATAGCAAGGGGCCTAGGGAACATCAAGGCGTTTTGTGCTGAAGGCTCGGGAGATCGCTGAACCCGAACCCGATAAAAGGGGTAAAACCCCCGCTAAATTGCTTATTTAGGCCATAATAGGCCCCTGCCGTAAAGGTCACCGGAAGCTGGTATCCGAAGGTGGTGCTCAGCCGGAGCTCCGCGCCAGTGCCCGAAAACCACTGCTTCATGTTGGTCCGCGCGAACTCCGAGAGGTCACTGCGCCACCCAAAGCCGTCGGTCGCCATGGTATCGAAAAAACCGACGATTTCGAGGGCGCGCAGGTACACCGGGAAGGTGCCAAGTCCGACCGTGGTTTCCATCACAGGGAGGGAGTACTCAAAATTCGCGTTGACGGCCTCGCGGCCAACAAAAGTGGCGGACGGGTAGCCGCGGAGAAGAAAGTCCGAGTTCACGATGTTGACGATATAATTTCCGCCCAAGCTGCGGTCCCCTATATCGGGGACCATGTGATAGGGCATTTGCGGCGCCATTGCGGCCCGCGCTTGCATGAACACTTTGCTCCAGCCGAACACGGGGAAAGTGACCGCTCCATGCACATAGGTGCGCGCGTACTGCACGTAATTTCCATTCGGGAGATTGTCTTGAAAGTTCGCTTCGAGCATATAGCCCGCCCAGGTGTTGAGCGGCGTCTGCATGCGGTTGTACGCGAGGCCGATATTGGGACCGAGGCGGCGATAGCGCCCGAAGACGCCAGACGTGTCGCTCCATTGTTCGCCCAAGTGCCAGGACACGAAGCTGCTGTTGAAAGGCCACATCGCATCGCTGAACGAAATTCCGCCGGTGCGGCTTTCAATCGCCTGTTTGCTGGCGCCGAGGTAGCTGATGTAGTCTGAGTACCCGAGGCCGATGTTCAGAGGAAGAGAGCCGTTGGTGTACGAAACGTCGTAGCTCGGCCGCCCGGTGATGGAATCGATTGAAGCATCGAGGGTGTACGTGTTGCGGCCGGTGGGGTCGTAGTTAAACGTGCTGCCCTGAATGAGATATCCGTTTTCTATGTTGTAAATGAAGGGCATCCAAAAGCGCGGGTACAGGTAGCCGAGGGGCGAATAGCTGTCTTCCGAGATTTTGATTTTGGTCGTCTTCGGCGTGGGCGCGGGTTCTATCTTGACCGGTTCGATCGTCGGCGGTTCCGCACTGGCGTAAGGAATCGATTTCAGGCGGCGGCCTTTGGGAGTGAGCTCACTGACGATCAGCTCCTGCCGTTGGGGATCGTAGTCGCTGGTCTCAATATGCGTGAGGGTATTGGTCAGCGCTTGTCCCGGCTGACTGCCGGCTTCGACGTGGTAGATGTTACGCACATGGGTGCGGTCGTCGCTGACCAGCATGCCCTTGCTCGTAAACCGCGCATTTTGCGCCGATTTGAGTCCGGTGTTCCAGGTCGAGATTTTGTGCGTGTTGAGGTCAAAGACGAAGAGCGATTCGTGGCCGCTGCGTTGGCGGACGGCAAAGACGATATCGTGATCGTTGATAAATTCCGGCCCGCTGAAGCGCTGTTGGTAAGACGAATTCGCGAGGATGACCGGCACCGGATTCACTCCGAGCGGAATCATCGCCAGGTGATTGCGGCCGCCATCGTTTAAAATGAAGGCGAGAATATCGCCTTTTGGCGACGGCGCCGCCTCCTGGGCCCTCATGCCGCGGGTCAATCGGCGCACCCGGGCCGTTTTAAAATCGTAAAGATAGAGGTCCCGGTAACGCAGATACGGGTCAACCGGGTCGATGGAGTCGTAGACGATGCGATCGTTGTCTATCCAGCGGATGCGCATGGCGCCCGTTGTTTTGAACAAGACTTGGGGTTTGATTTCCGAAAACGGCTCGCCCTTGCTGGTTCTGGTTTTGACGCGCATTTCGGTTCCTGAAATCGGGCTTCCGGGAAGCGCGGGATGGCCGAGGGTGTAGACGAGGCGATTGCCATCCGGACTGACCGCCATGAGGAATTGTTCGCCGGCTTGGGTGTCGATTTCAGTACCCTGCGTGACCGGCTTTTGTTTCAAGATCTGAATGTCGGCTTCGGCTTTGGCATCGACCTTTGCCAGCGAGGCGCGGAGCATCCCCACGGCCGACGTTCCGGTTTGTTCGCGAATGGGGCCGTTCAAGAACCAGGGCAAACGGCGCGAAAAATTTTGGTTCAACGCGTAAATAAAGTCTGTGCCCTTGTCGCCTTGCGCCTCGTTCCACCACCAGCCGCCGAAGAGGTAGGGGCGATCGCCGTAAGGCCATGTGCCGAGTTCCTGTTCGTTGATCTTGGCGATATCTTCGTGCTCGTAGCTTTTTCCGAGCGAGAGGGCGCGCGCTTCACCCTGAGTTTCGGGCGCACGTAGGCGGCCGTGATCGCTCAAATGACTTTCCATATCGACGGCGAGGCCTTCAAGGTACCATTTTGGTAAGATCGCATTGGGGCGCACGATGGATCCAAAGACCATTTTGAAGGGCCAGTAAAAACCATGGCGGGGATACATGTTTAGCACATGCGCGTACTCGTGAACGATGACTTCAAAGGGCCAATCGCCGTAATCGTCGATGGACTCGAGTGTCGTCGGCAGAACCGGAAAGACAGTGATGAGCGGATAGGGCAAGAAGGTGGTCAGGCCGTTGCTCTGATCGGTGTCGTCGTCAATGAAGATCGTGGTGATCTCAGGGCCCTCTTTGAAAATCGGGATCAAGACTTCGTACGCCTGCTCCGCAGCGAGAGCATACCGGCGCGCGAGTTCGCGTTGGTCATCGCGGAAAATGACGTCGAAGTGCTCGGTGTGGAGAACACGGAACGACCAGTCGGGCCGAGGGGCGGCGAAAGCCGCGCCGCCCCTAAACAGGACGGCTAGAAGTAATAAAGAACTTAAAATTTTACTCACGCGAATTTTGATTTTTTGCCCACCACTGCGTCCAGAACTCGACCACTTTTTGTCGTTCTGCTGCCGACGCATTGGGATTGTAAATCGGTCCCTTCGGATATGAAATTTTCAAATTTTGGCTGGCGGTCTTACGCAAATTTTAGTCGATCGACTCACTCAGGAATTTCACAAGCACACCCGAGGTTTCCTTCGAGGGTTTTCCGCGCAAGCGCTTGAGCGCGAGGGCCTTAGTCTCGGCGTCGATATTGTTGTCGAGCAAGAAGTGGTGATAGAGGTCCCGCATGTTCGGCGACCAGGAGCCTTCAAGTTTTTGCAGAGCCGCCGCGCGGTCTTCGAGCGACTTTGCGTCTTCTGCCGCGTGAATCTGCGGGGCAAAACGGTCTTCGAGCACTCCGTTATCGAGATCGTACCAGAAACTCCAATCGTCGGACGCTTCAAGCCAGGATGTGCCGGGCTTTTTCACGGCCCAGGTGTTGCCCAACTTGTAGAATTCGTAATTCTTGCCGCCGGTTTCAATCATCACTTTGGTTTTGCCTTGCCCAATTTCAGGCAATGCGCGGAAGCGGACGTCAAACGTGTTAAGCGAGTTTTCGAAGCGCTCGAGGAAATCGTAGTTCAGGAGCAGGGTCGAACTCGTCGTTGACCACGAGGACCCATTTTGTTTCAGGTCAAAAACCTTCTCGTTTTGACGGAATAATTTGAGCGTGCCTTTGGGCTGGATCGAGTCGCGTTTAGCACCGATCAGAAAGTCGCGGTGAACCGGAAAGAAGAACAGTCCGTCGCCGCCGATGATCGAGCAGTTCTTTCCGTCGGTGACCAAGTTCTGGCGAAAGTACACGTGGCGGGTTTTGCCTTCTTCTTTGATCGTCACATCGGGTGAGCCCTTAATCGCCGGGCAATCTTCGGCGAGCTCGCTGTTGAGGAGCGGTAGAATATCTTTGAGAACGCCGGGGTGGACAGGCTTGCCTCCGACTGAAGCTCCGCTTCCGCTCAACTCAACCGAATAGTTATCGTATTTCGATTGAATCTGCAGACGTCGGGTTTCGGCGGTGGCTTGCAAGCTGACCGCGAGGCCCATAGTGACCACGGCCAGCCACTGGATGCTTCTCATGATGTCCCCCTAAGGCTACCTTCTATTTTTAGGCGGAATCGAGAAAAGGTCCACTATATGGTTCTCAACTTTGCGTTTTTCCTTGGGATCGCGCAGTGTTTTTTTGTAGGCCTTTTCCTGAAGGTGATCCATGCGTATCTGGCTGGTCACGCACCCAAACAAAAGGCTAGCCAGGGTAAAGGTATCCTTCTTATTGTCGATTAGACCATGGTCCTGGGCCTCACTGAAAAACTCAACGATATGCCTGAAAACTTCGAGGAAACTGGTGCGGAAAATCTCTTCGGCGGGCGAATGGAGACGGTCGTACTCGCGGATGAGAATCAGACCGGTGTCGCGGTCTTCGAGGAAAAGTTGGAAAATGCCATCGAGAAACATGGCGAGACGAACCCGAAATTCCGCCGCGTTCCCGGGCGGCTGGAGCACTTTTCGGGTCATTTCTAGACTGGCTTTTGCGATCTCTTGAACGCAAGCTCGATACAGGCCTTCCTTACTCTCGAAGTAGTAGCTGATCAGTGACGAATTCAGACTGGCAGCCTCGGCGATGTCGCGAATGGAAGTCCCGCTTAGGCCGCGCCGTGCAAAAAGACTGCGCGCCGCCGCAAGCAGCTGTTTTTCAGCCGAGAGGTCGCGTTTGGGACGCTTGGGTTGTTTCACAGCGAGACGGTTTCGCATAGTGTGTGCATTGTTAATCGGTTGTTTGAGAATTTCAATCAAATGATTGAAACGGAAAATGAACAGGGATAAAATTTAGGCTCCACAGGAGGTCTCATCGTGGACGGTTTAGCAGCACTCTGGTCGCAATCTTCTGGATTTTTACTACACGACCCGGTCCTTATACCGGCGATTGTCGTGACCGCCCTCGCGTTCTTATTGACGGGCTACTTCGGATTGCCATTCGCGGTATGGGCGGGCCTCGGCGTAGTCGCGTTGGCCGGTTTCGGAGCGCCACTTTGGCTCACGATCGTATTCGTGGCGATTGCGTTAGTCTTCCTGATCCCGCCGATCCGCCGGGCGACGGCGTCTCTGGTGGTCATGCGCACGATGGACGCGTTGAGATTGATTCCGCATATCTCTGCGACTGAGCGCACGGCTCTCGAGGCCGGTCAGGTGTGGATGGAAGCCGAGTTGTTCTCGGGACATCCCAATTTCAAAACATTGCTAAAACAGCCGTATTTTAATCTGAGCGCGGACGAGCAAAGCTTTCTCGATAACGAAGTCGAGCAGCTGTGCGAAATGATCGACGACTACAAATTCTTTAAGACAAAGGTGATGGACCCGAAGGTGTGGGAGTTTATCCGCCGCAAGGGTTTCCTCGGGATGATTATTCCCAAGGAATACGGCGGAAAAGGTTTTTCGCAATCGATGCACAGCGCGGTCATTCAAAAAGTGTCATCGCGTTCGATCGGAACCGTTATCTATGTGATGGTGCCGAACTCTCTCGGCCCGGCGGAATTGCTCAACCACTACGGCACCGACGCCCAGAAGAAGAGATATCTCCCGCGCCTGGCGAATGGCGACGAAATCCCGTGCTTCGGATTGACCGAGCCCACGGCCGGCAGTGACGCCGGTGGTATCCAGTCAGAAGGCATACTGTTTAAAGGCGAGGATGGAAAACTGTACATCCGCTTGAATTGGAACAAGCGCTGGATCACACTCGCGGCGATTTCGACCCTGATCGGTCTCGCGTTTAAACTGCGCGACCCGGAAAATTTCCTCGGCAAAGGCGAGGATCTGGGCATTACCTGCGCGCTTGTGCCGTCGAGTTTGAAGGGTGTGGTCATAGGGAACCGCCATGATCCTATGGGCGTTCCGTTTCACAACTGTCCGACCGAAGGCCACGACGTGATTATCAATGCCGAAGAGCAAGTCATCGGCGGTCTCGCCAAAGCCGGTCACGGCTGGCAGATGTTGATGGAGTGCTTGGGAGCGGGCCGCGGAATCAGCTTGCCGGGTCAAGCGGCGGGCGGTTCTAAGCTCGTGGCTCGTGTTGCCGGGGATCATGCGTTTATCCGTAAGCAATTCGGGATGCCGATCGGTAAGTTTGAAGGTGTCGAAGAGCCCCTCGCGCGGATCGCGGGCGGAGCCTACTATCTCGAGGCCATGCGCAAATATGTATTGAGCGCGCTCGATCAACACATTGCTCCTCCGGTTGTTACCGCCATCGCGAAGTACAATGCGACGGAAGTCGGCCGGCAGTTAATTAACGACGGCATGGATATTTTAGGCGGAGCGGGAATCTCGATGGGTGAGCGCAACACGCTTGCCGTCACCTACATTGGAACTCCAATCGGAATCACAGTTGAAGGCGCGAACATCCTGACCCGTACGCTGATGATTTTCGGGCAGGGTGCGCTGCGCGCGCATCCCTACGCATTTAAGGAAGTGAATGCGATCGAAAAGGGCGATTTGAAAGGCTTCGACCAAGCCTTCTGGGGCCACATCGGTCACATTGTGCGTAACATGATTCGCTGTGTGGTCTTGAGCACGACCCGTGCGAGGCTTGTAATCTCGCCTGTGGGCGGACCCTCGCGCCGTTACATCCAGAAGCTAAATTGGGTATCGGCAAGCTTCGCCATTATGACCGATGTGTCGATGGGACTTCTCGGCGGCAAATTGAAAGTGAAGGAAAAATTGACAGGCCGTTTCGCCGACATTCTCTCGTGGATGTTTATCGCGACCGCGGTTATCAAGCGCTACGAGGAAGAGGGCCGCAAGCCCGAAGACAAAATGTTCCTCGATTTCTCGATGGCCGTGGCCTTCCAGAAAATCCAAGACGCTTTTGACGGCATTTTCGCCAATATGGACGTCTTCGGCATTTATTGGTTCTTTAAAGGGCCGGTGCGCTGGTGGTCGCGCTTGAACTTCGTTGGTCTCGCGCCGACGGACCGTCTCACGCATCGCGTGGCTAACGCGCTTTTAAGCAACGAAGAGCAGCGCGACCGTTTGACCAAGGGCATGTATCTGCCGACCAAAGGCGCCAACGAATCGCTCGTGCGGCTTGAACACGCTTACAAAGTCATTCATCAAGCCGAAACGGTCGATAAGAAAGTGCGCCAGGCCGCGCATGACCGCAAGTTGAACAAGAAGTCGAAGACTTTACTCGACGATGCGATGAAGGCCGGCGTAATCACGCAAGCCGAGTTCAATCTCTTGAACGAGGCGGAAAAATTGCGATGGGATGCGATTCAAGTCGATCAGTTTACGCCGGAAGAGTATTTGCACTTCGGTCAGGCCCCGGCGCCGCGCGCATCAAGTGGCGTAGGCCCGGGTAAGAACGTCGCGCACAACGCTTAGCCGTTATTTGAACCAGAGGATGGGCCCTGAATCCGTTTGTTGATCGGGGCGCGTCCGCGCTTCTTGCCCTTCTCGTAAAATTCACCGTCGACGGTTTGAAAGTGAAATTTGCCCGGCTGGCTGACGCTGGGCCGGTCATTGCCTCCAGTGGAAGGCATCGGCGGGGGAGAGTAACTCGGCGGCGGCATTCCGTTGGAGGGCGGCGGCGCTTTGGGCATGTCGGCGTCCTCGTTCTCAGGATCGTCAAATTCGCCGTCGAGAGGCGGCGGCTTAGGCGGCGAGAAGCGGGGCGGATCTTGCGCCCACAGCACGCGTCCACAGAAAATGAGCATCACCAAAAACAAAATGCGCATGCCTTCTTATCGGCTGAATCTCAAAAGAACGCAACCCGCCTCGACTGACGTCAAAGGTTGGTCCAGGTCCATAACAATGTGCACGAGAAAAGACGAAACGTCGTTATATGGGCGCTGCGGAAAAACGCGACGAATACCTCAGTCAAATCATCGCGCACTTCAAGGGCTTCGATTTACTCGAAGGCTTTCCCGATCATTTGATCCAGGAGTTGGCTCAGGCCAGCGAATTAATTTCTCTACCCGCAAATTCGCAAATCTTGAAACAGGGCCAAGTTAACGAGCACTTGTACTTTCTCATCGACGGGCAGGTCGGCGTTTACGTCGACGGCGGCCTAGTCAGCAAATTGCAGCGCCGTGGAGATTTGTTGGGCGAAATGAGCGTGATCTCGAGTAAACCGGTGGGTGCAACGCTGCTTACGGAGAGCACCGTGTCCCTCGTGCGCGTAAACTCCAAGATCTTCTTCGAAATGAAGGGTCCCGACCGCGATCATTATTTGTCGATTCTCTATCGCATCTACGCGACGGTGCTCTCCGAAAAACTGAACACGACGAACCAAAAGGCCAAGCACTTTGAGCAGCTCACCATCAAGCTGACGGCAACCCAGTCCGAACTTGAGGAAGCCAATCAGACGCTCGAGCGCAAGGTCGAGGAACGCACACAAAAGCTTGTTGAACAAAACGCGGAACTCTCGGCCGGTAAAACCAAAATGGAAGACCTGCTCAACAGCAAGCGCCTGCTCTTCAGCAAGCTCAGTGATTTTAACAACCAGCATTTGTCGCCGCTCAAGGGCTTTCTCGACGGGGTCCGCCAAAAATTCCCAGAAGATACGGCGGTCAACGACGCCCGCAAAGTGGTCTTCGATGTGCAACAACTTCTCGGTCCCTTGACGGATCAGTATTACAGCGAGCAAGCGATGCAAAGTAAACGCGTGTTGCTTGCGGAGCCCAATAAGAAGCAACAAATTGTCGCAAAGATGGCACTCGGCGGAAGCGGCGTCGTACTCGATATCGTCTCCAACCTGCAAGAGGGCGAAGAGAAAATCAAAAGCAAGGACTACGATCTCATTTTCGTGGAAAGCACCTTGCACGAATTGGGCAACCTGGCCAAAGCTAAGAATCCAAATGTCGGGCTGGTGATGGTCACTTCGAGCCAGATCAACCAATATTTGCCGGCGCTTAAGTCTCTGCAATCGATGCCGCATATCGTTTCGCGTAACGATGACGACCGCACCTTCACGGTGAAAAACATCATGACTACCGTGACCAAACTTCTAAGCCGTGATTTCTTCGGGGTCGAAAAATATTTGGGTTGGGGCGTGGAAACGCACAGCCGTCCGATCTCTTCGAGCAAACAGCGCGCCGAGCTCGTGGAAGAAGTCGACAAATATTTTGAAGGCCTTGGCGTCCGCCGCGCCAATCGCGACCGCATCCGGGTCGTGCTCGAAGAGATGCTGATGAACGCAATCTACGATGCGCCGACAAATGCGGAAGGTCAGTCGCTATACAATCACATGGCACGAACTGAAGAGTTGGTTTTGAAACCTGAAGAACAGGGACTCGTGAAGTTCGCGACTGACGGAATGATCATCGCGGTCTCGGTACAGGATCCCTTTGGCAGCTTGAAGGGCAGTACGATTCTGAAATACCTCGAAGCCAACTACGCCGGAACGGCCGGGAATATGAATGCGGAGCAGGGCAAGGGGGGCGCCGGCCGCGGATTGCACCAAATCGTCGAGAACTCCGATCTTGTGGTTTTCAACGTCGATCCGGGCAAGAAAACTGAGGCCATTGCGCTATTTAACGTCGAAGTGAAGGAGGCCGCCGGTCAAACCCCGTCCTTCCACTTCTTTATCAAATCATAACATATTGAAATAAGGTCACTATTTTTCGTTTGCGTTGCCCATCAAGGGATGGTAGCTAATGGGACTTCGTCAAAAGAGAGATTTTTATGAAAAAAGACATCCATCCCGATTTCAGACCTGTCGTGTTCAAAGACGTTTCGTGTGATTACGAACTTCTGACGATGTCGACTGTGAATGCTAAAGAAACGATCAAATGGACTGACGGCAAAGAGTATCCGTTGGTGAAGATCGATATCTCGAGCGCCTCGCATCCGTTCTACACTGGCAAGCAGCGTATGATCGATACCGAAGGCCGCGCCGAGAAATTCCGCAAAAAGTACGGCACCAAGAAGTAGTAACCGTACTTTTCACTGGTGGGCCTTGCCATTACGGGCAGGGCACCACAATCAAGTCGCTAATCGAAAAGTCGAGACCCATCGGATTAGTCGCGGTATTCAAGAAGTTACCGCCACCAGTCTGTGCCATGCTTTGGATAAGTCCTGCAGCCATGGCGTCGTTGTTGCCGTAGTAAACTGTGTTGAAGGTAATCTTGCCGGGCAACAAATTCACAAGTGAGCTCACCGCCGAAGTGATCGCCGAAGTGCTCGTGCTATCCGTCGGTTGACCGTCAGACATAAAGACCACGATGTATTGTGGATCGGTTCCCGCGTGTAGATCGGGGTCGTTCTGAATGGTCGTGTAAGCTGTGCTCAGCGCGGCCATATATGGAGTGTTGTCCATATCGGTCATGCCCACAAAGGTGTTGATCGCGGATTGCATCGCAGCGGCACCGCCGAAGTCGGGCATCCCGGAGGCTGATTTCATTAGAGGAGTAGAAGTCGTTCCATTGAAGACTTCAAATCCCCATTGGAAGTTCGAGCGAGTGCCGTAGTCATTGAAGAATTTTTGGATGGAACCGGCCCGCATCGCCTTATTAGGATCGCTGCAGTTTGGCCCAACGGTACAACCAGGTCCGCTTTGATTTGATCCGGACATATCAACAATGAAGAGCATCTTGGTGAGCTCTTTCGTTGTGCCCAAATTGGTGGAGCAAGTTGGACCCGGCGGCGTAGTGCCCCCCGGATTTGTACCATTGCCTCCGGTTCCCACACTCTGCGAACCATTTAGAGCTCCGGATCCATTGTCTCCAAAGCTTGCGGCCTGCGTACACGCAGTCATCGCGCTCGCTAAGCCAACCATACATAAAGTATTAAGCATGGATTTCATAAAACTCACCTACCTTCCTAGCAAC
>Ga0265338_10002372_pt1 | contig 28403 bp, 21 predicted proteins | sample 42126metaG_FD_193579 | JGI IMG/M metagenome (GOLD analysis project Ga0265338, IMG submission 193579) | Rhizosphere microbial communities from Carex aquatilis grown in University of Washington, Seatle, WA, United States - 4-21-26 metaG | ecosystem: Host-associated > Plants > Roots > Rhizosphere...
CCTTCCTCCGCCACGACTGGGAAGACGTGGCCCGGTTGCTGCGCGAGGAATGGAAGTTGCGCCGCACCAATGCTCCGGGAATTACGACTCCTCTGATTGACAAGCTGATCGCCGTGGCCCAGAAAAGCGGAGGCCGCGCGGCAAAGGTGTGCGGGGCTGGCGGAGGCGGATGCGTCCTCATGATGGTCGAGGAAGGCGCCAAAGAGTCCGTTGCTCATGCTATTGCGCAGGCTGGAGGCCAGATGTTGCCTCTGAAAGTCGCACGGGAAGGCCTCCGAATCTCATCTCAACTCTAGGTACGGTCGGGTCTATAATGCTGGGGTGGGCCCGGGGTGTACCATGCAGTTCTTCCGTTCTCGTTGCGGAGTTCGTCGCCTTCCTTCCTTGTTGCCGGTGATCTTGCTGTGTGGGTCGTCACTGGTTCTGTCCGAAAATGCCCCAACCCCGAAGATTTCCAAGGAGACGCGCGAACAAGTTCTTCATGCTTTCGATGGGGAACTGGTCTACATCCGCACAAATTTCCCGATGGGCAAGACGGGGCTCAAACTCAAGAACGGAACCATTAGTCCCAGCGGTACCGAGATTCAGCAACTCATGGCATTGTGGGGACCCGCCGCAAAGCCGGGTGACAGGGCTCGCATCAGCGACGTGACGATCAAGGACGATCACATTCGCTTCGAAATCAATGGTGGTCCAGTCAAAAAGCAGAAGTGGTACCAGCATATCCAGGTCCAGGGTGCGACCACGGTTACGCCGGGCGGTTCCGACTCGAACACCAATGCACGCGGCTCGTTCGTAGATTTGTATTTTGATAAGTATGTTCCAGATCTGACGGGACCCGAACTGAAGCAATTGTTACGTCCTGTGTTCGATTTCGACTCGAAATCGCCGCTGGATGCCTATCTGGAAACGGTCTCACCCAAAGTGAAAGATGCCATCGTGCATCACCATGTGCTGGTGGGCATGAATCACGAGATGGTGATCTATGCCAAGGGACGCCCGCCGAAGAGAGTGCGCGAAACTGACGGTGAGACTGAGTACGAAGAGTGGATTTATGGCACGCCTCCGCAGGATGTGGATTTTGTACGCTTCGTCGGCGAAGAGGTTGTACGCGTCGAGACCATGAAGGTGGACGGCGAAAAGGTCGTACGCGTCGAAAAAGAGATTGATCTGGGAGAGCCCACCGTGGCAAAGAAGCAGGAGGAACGTCCTGCGAATGCCCCGACGCTGCGGCGCCCGGGCGAAGAAATGCCCGATGCTACTCCCTCGAATCCAACCGGCCCCCATCCTGTGGGTGCTCCCGACCCGCCCGGCCCCCCGGGAGCGGATCCCGGACCCAATTGGAATGCGACTCCCGCTCCGGCCGGAGACTAGAGGCGATGATCTCCCGAGCACCTAGACAGTCACCTGCGTCACTGCCGGCGGTTGGCATCATCCGCCCGCGACCTTCTACACTAGAGATGTGAAGATTGCACTGGGCCAGATTAACCCCACCGTTGGGGATTTTTCAGGCAACGCCGCCAAAATCATCCAGTATTCCCATCGGGCGCGAACCGCCGGCGCCGACCTCATTCTTTTTCCAGAACTTGCTGTTTGCGGATACCCGCCCCGCGACCTGGTCGAGCGGCCTTCGTTTGTGGAACGCAATCGCACGACGATGGAAACGATCGCGCAGGAGACCAGGGGCATTGCCGTAATTTGCGGCATGGTCACGCCCGCCGAAGCCGGCTCCGGTAAATCGGTCATGAACTCCGCAGCACTGCTCCGCGACGGGAAGATCGAATTCATCCAGTCGAAGATGCTTTTGCCGACCTATGACGTCTTTGACGAAATGCGCAACTTTGCGCCCGCGCGAAGCCAGCAACTTTTCGGTTTCAGCGGCAAGCAGATGGCGTTGACGATCTGCGAAGACGCCTGGAACGATAAACATTTCTGGAACAAACAGATGTATCGTGTCGATCCAGTGGAGGAACTGGTTCGCGCCGGCGGGAACTTTGTCCTCAACATTTCTGCCTCACCATTCTGGTTGGGAAAGCGCGAATTGCGCCGCGACATGCTCACTGCCATTGCAACGAACAAGAATGTGCCGGTGGCGATGGTCAACCAGGTGGGAGGCAATGACAGCCTCGTTTTCGATGGGTCGAGCATCGTAATTGCCCCGGATGGGCGGGTAATCGCGCAGGGGAAGTCATTCGAGGAGGATCTCGTTTTCTTCGACTCGGCGGCTCTAACGGGAGACATGCATCCGCAGGTTGAGGGCGAGGAAGCGAGCGCCTACGGAGCGTTGGTGCTGGGCACCCGGGACTACGTTCACAAATGCGGCTTCCAGAAGGCGATCATTGGCCTCAGCGGCGGCATCGATTCCGCGCTTACCGCTGCCATCGCCGTCGATGCATTAGGAGCAAAGAACGTGGTGGGCATCGGCATGCCAGGACCGTATTCTTCGCCCGGCTCGATTGACGATGCCCGTGAGTTGGCCAAGAACCTCGGGATTCGTTTTCACCTGCTTTCGATTAACGAAATTTATGAGGCGTCGTGCAAGACGCTGGCGCCCGTGTTTGCGGGGATGGCTGAAGACGTGACCGAAGAGAACATCCAGTCACGTGCACGGGGATTGCTGCTGATGGCTTTGTCCAATAAGTTTGGCGCGTTGGTACTTTCGACCGGCAACAAGAGCGAGCTAGCCGTCGGTTATTGCACCTTGTACGGGGACATGGTTGGAGGACTCGCGGTCATCTCCGATGTGCCCAAAACTCTGGTCTATCGCCTGAGCGCTTATGTGAACTCGCGAGGACCGTTCATTCCTCTGGCAACCATCGAAAAGCCGCCGTCGGCGGAATTACGCGCCGATCAAAAAGACTCCGATTCGCTTCCTCCCTATGACGTCCTCGATGCGATTCTTGAAGATTATGTGGAAGAGTCGCGTTCCAGCGATGAGATTGCTCGGGCGCACAATTTCGATCCAGGATTGGTGAAACGAGTAATTGGGATGGTCGCCCGGAGCGAGTACAAACGGCAGCAGGCAGCGCCCGGGATCAAGATCACGAATAAGGCTTTTGGATACGGCCGCCGATTCCCGATCGCGGCAAAAGCCGAAATTTGACGCCTGTCTCCATCAAGCGGATATGATCGATTCGTTCCGCTCCGAACCCCTGCGACGTTGTCCCATCCTGATCAAGAAATGACAATTTGCCCCGGTTTTGTAACAATCGAACTCCTGACTATGACAAGAATGTATCGCGGTCTGCTAGCGGTTCTGCTGCTTTCCAGCTTCGTCTTCGCCCAAACCCAGCCGGCTCATCCGGCAAAGACACCGGCCAAAGCGGCGGCCAAACCCGCCGCCAAGAAGCCTGAGAGCGCTCCCGCGACAGGGGACACCGTGTTGCCCACCGAAGATACGGTCAATTCATTCCTGTTCCAGATGTTCGGATACGACCCTACCGTGAGTTGGAAAGTTGTAGACATTCGGCCTTCGGAGGTTCCAGGACTGGCCGATGTGACGATTGTGGTGACCAGCCCGCAGGGATCGAATCCAAACCGCTTGCTGGTGAGTTCGGACGGCAAACACGCCATCAGCGGCGACGTCATGCCCTTCGGTGCCAAGCCGTTTGAAGATGCGCGAGAGAAGCTTGAAAAAGGCGTGAATGGTCCGTCGAAAGGACCCGCGAAGGCTACCGTTACAGTGGTGGAGTTCAGCGACATGCAGTGTCCTCATTGCCAGAAGGCCGCGCCGACAATGGATCAACTCATGGCGCTCGAACCGGACGCCCGATTTATTTTCCAGAATTTCCCTCTACCGGCGCACAACTGGGCGGAGAAGGCTGCGGGCTATGTCGATTGCGTAGGCCGGGCTTCCAATGACGCGGTCTGGAAGTTTATCCAGAAGACGTTTGATGACCAGGCCAACATTACCGAGGCAAACGTGGACGAAAAACTGAAAGCGATTGCCACGGCTGCGGGCGCTAATGGGGACGAGATTGCCGCGTGCGCCGTTAAGCCTGAGACGAAAGCGCGCGTTGAGGCGTCGGTTGCCTTAGGTAAATCCGTAGGTGTGACGGGGACTCCAGCTGTGTTTATTAACGGGCGTATGGTGGGCGGCGGAGCGCCGGTCGAAGCCCTGAAGAAGATCGTGGACTTTCAGGCCAGCCAAGAGAAGGGTGACAAGTAGCGCTCTTCCGAAGACGTCACTTGCTCATCCAGATTTCCGGTGCGTCAGTCTTATCTGCCTGACGAACGACGTGAGGGGTGAGGATGATAAGCAATTCGTCCTCTGCCCTTTGTGACGTATGTTGCGAGGTCAGCACACCAAAGCCGGGGATCCTCGCAAACGTCGGCAGTCCATTTAAGCTTCGCTGGTCAGATTCGGTGATCATCCCGGCGATGAATGCCGGCTCCCCATCCTTCAGCAAGATTCCTCCCGTGAACTCCCGATTGGAAATAATCGGCACGCCATTCACGGATGTGGCTCCCAATGCGCGGAACTGCAGGTTTAACTCCAGCGCGACATCAGAATTGTTGTGGACCAGCGGCTTGGCTTTGATCGTCAGTCCGATGTCTTCGTAGCTGACAGACGGAAATGGCGCCGTGAAAGACTGGTTTTGCAGAGCGCCCGCGATGGCAGAGCTGTTCGAGATCGGAGAAAAGCTGGCATTCAGAATCGGGTAGCGCGAACCCAGTTTGAACGTTGCCTCTTTTTCTTGCGAAGCACGCAGAGTGACATGCTCGAGTGCCTGCACGGAACTCTCGTTGAGGGACAGTACGGCGGAGAGCTGATCCAGACTCAAACCCATCAAGGTAACTCCGCCGCCGAAGGTAGCCAAGGGTTGGTTGAAGATTGAACTTTGCTGCCCCTGCAACTGGGCGAGCAAGGCGGCAATCGACGAATTCCCGGCCTGGTTGATGCCTCCAGAGGCGATCAACTGGTTGATCAAATCCTGAATATTTTGTCCGGCAAGAGCGGCAAGCGCCGACGCCGGGATGTTGAAAAGGTTGAACTGGTCCGGAACGTGGAGGCCGATGTTCTTGGCATAGGTGTGGCTGACCTCCATCACCTGCACATCGAGCAGGACTTCGGGGCGTCCGACGTCAAGCTGCCCCATGAACTGGGTAGCGGCTTCGAGAGCACCGACTGGCCCTCGGAGCGTGATCGTGCTTGAGGCTGCGTTGAGGCTGACAAACTTGAACTCGAACAGGGTTCGAAGCGAGTTCATCAGTTCATTGAGATCCTTGGCCGGGTCCGCACCCGGAATGTAAAACGAGCGCATGCCCATGCGATCGTAGACGCGGTGGTTTTCGGGATTGTCGAGGGCGGATAGAAGAACGGTGTCTTCCAGGGCCACGCTGAAGCTCTTGGTGACGGCGGATGCCGCCTGCAACGCGGTGGCGAAGTCGACCTGGTCCATATCGAATCGAACGCGACGGCTGGGAAAGCTATCGTCGAAGACCACGGTCAGGCCGTAGCTGGTTGCAATGGCTGTAATAAGGCCTCGCGAATCTCCTCGATAGTGGAAGTCGTGCAAGCCATCCATTGGTTTGGCCTTGAGACTGTCAGAGCGCTCGACGAGTTGCGCCGGACCTGAAGTGCTGATGGGAGCGGGGCCCGCGGCATCCACAACGCGTTGTTGCGCAAATTCATTCTGGGGATCCAGGTTCAATGCCGTTCGAAATTCGGCAAGGGCCTCCACTTGCCGTCCTTTGATGAGGGCCTTGTTGCCGAGGTCGATATGAAGGCTGGACAAGTGCTGCCGCGTCATTTCCCGCGCAGCGACGTACTCAGCGTTGTCTGGTGCCAAACGGGATGCTTCTTCGAACTCGTAGAAAGCCTCGTCCAGACTCTGCGACTCTTCAAGCTTCAGGCCATGCGTGAAGGCCTGGCGAGCTGCTTTCCGGTCTTTCGAGGAGACCCGGCCAGATGTGAGACAGTCAGAAGCGGTGTTGGAACAGGGCAATGAGGCAGGGGGCGGCGGAGTATCGGCGGCCAGACACACGCCGACAAACAACATAGGAATTCCCGCCAGCAACCATCGCATATTACTTACTATAGAATGCCCCGGCCCCGAAGTCTTGCAAGGGAAATACTCAGAAGGGAACTACGGTCGTAACGGTGAAGTGTCCGCTGGGACAGCGTTCGTTGGTTCTAGCGAAAGCAATTCTGCGCAGGATTGAACGCAGGCATCGGGACCCAACGGCGCAAGGTCCTCCCGCTTGTAGACTCCGGTGCAGACGGCGATGATGCGAGCACCCACCTTGCGGGCGGCGCGGACGTCTTCCGGGGTATCGCCGAAAAAGCAGACGGTAGCATTCGCACCGAGTCTGGTCTTGGCTTCGGCAACCCCGTGCGCGAAGACGTCCGCCCGTTGCTCGTGCGTGTCGCTGAAGACTCCAAACTGGAAGTGAGGACGGAGCCCTGTGGCGTTCACCTTGTGCCATCCTACGGATTCCAAGTTGCCGGAGGCGACTCCCAGCAGTTTGCCCGAATTTTCGATCCGCACGATGGTTTCTGGGATCCCATCGCAAACATTCGGTTTCAGCGAGGCGAGATTCCGTTCCACATCCTGCCGAATGTAGTCCAAAGCTTGGGGAAGCTTGTTTTCGAATTCCAGCGTTTCAATGCCTACCAGGGCCAGCGAAGCTCGGAGAATGCCGAGGTCCGTCATTCCGTGATAACGAACCCCGTCGATGGTCGTTTCTTTGCCGTATACCTCGCGCATGGCGCGGTTCATCGCGTTGTAGTGGACGCGGTCGCGCGAGCGGAGGATGGTGCCGTCAATATCAAACAGGTAGGCGTCGCAACCCATCCAGTGGTTGCTGTGAATTTGGTCCGGCTCTTGCAAGGACATAAGTCAGGTTAACAGGCGGTGCGGATCTTGCTACCTCACCATGAGTCTTTCAATTCGTTTCGCGCGGCCGGTCTGCTCATCACATTCAACAACGACCGCGCAGAGCCGCACATCGCCCGCTGCTGCTTCGAAGCGCGAAGGCATCCCGTTGAGGAACTTTTCGATCACGAGTTCCTTCTTCACTCCGATAACGCTGTCGTAGGGGCCGGTCATGCCGACGTCGGTGATGTAAGCCGTACCCTTGGTCAGAATGGTTTCATCCGCCGTGGGGATGTGCGTATGAGTTCCAACGACCACGCTTGCTCGCCCGTCGAGATACCAGCCAAAGGCAACCTTCTCAGAAGTGGCTTCGGCGTGAAAATCGACGAACACGATCTTTGCCTTGATCTGTTCAAGAAGTTTGTCGGCGAATCGGTAGGGATCATCGCTTGATCCCATGAACACGCGCCCCTGCAAATTGACGACCGCGTACGGGACGCCTTTCTTCTGGCCCTCATAGACTCCCCAGCCGGGTAAAGTGGACGGAAAGTTTGCTGGCCGCAGCAAGCGACGCGCGGGGCTATGGGGATTGCCGTCTGCCATCTGGAAGTATTCGATGATCTCGCGTTTATCCCAGACGTGGTTGCCCGTGGTCATTACGTCGATGCCGAGGTCGAAGAGTTCCTCGGCCAGCGATGGAGTGATGCCGAACCCAGCCGCTGCGTTTTCGCAGTTCGCGATCACGAGATCGATGGAGTGCTCACGCACGAGTTCGGGCAGGCGTTCGCGTACGATCGTCCGCCCGGGACGGCCGAAGATGTCGCCGATGAAAAGAATGTTCAAAATCAGTGTCCAGTTGTCAGGTGTCGGCAGTCAGTTGGGCTGATGCAGGGAAACCCGGACTTCGATGGTATCACGCGAAAAGCGGCAGCTTGCGCTGGGCCTCAGCAAGGATGGAGGAGAATATCTGCTATTGAATCGAGGCGATTTTAAGAAACCCGTAATTGCCGGATAGATTCAATACGACGTTATGCACCCGTTTTGAGTGGACAAGCACGTTGTCGAGGTACCAGAGGTTAATGGACGGCAGATCCGTCGCCAGCATCTCTTGTACCTCAGCATAGATGCGCTTGCGGACACTCTGATCCGTCTCGCGACGGCCCTGGTCAATCAGCGCATCGACCTTGGGATTCGAGTAGAAACCTCGATTGGCGCCATTCGGCGGGAACTTGGCGGTGGAAAATGCATACTCGAAGATGTCCGGGTCTTCGTTGCCCCCAATCCAGCGGAGACCGTACATCTGAAAGGCGCCATGCGTCACGTCCGCAAAAAAGGTCGCGAACTCGAAACTGCGGATATCGAGTGCAATGCCGACGTCCCGCAACTGCTGCTGCATGACGGCCACCATCAATCGCGTGTTCTCATCCGTGGACGTCTTCATAGTGATGTGAAAACGCACGCCATTAACCGCGGGGTAGCCAGCCGCGTCCAGCAATTTTCGCGCTGCATCGGGGGCATAGTTGTATCCAGATACGTCTCCGTCGTATGCCCAGCTTTGTTCCGGTAGCACGCTGCGCGCGGGCTGGGCCTGGCCACGCCAGAGATATTGGATCATAGGGCCCCGGTCGATCGCGTAGGCAATGGCCTGCCGCACTCGGACATCTTTCAGAATCGGATCCCTGACGTTAAAACCGAGGTAGGCGAGTCTTGTTCCCGGACCGTGGTCCACGAGAAGAGCGGGATCGCGCTCGAGGGTCGAGACGGTGTCGGGTGGCATGGGTGAGTTGATGGCAAGATCGGCGCTGCCCTTGCGCAACTCCAGGGCTTCCGTGGTCGCATCGGGTACAACGGCGAAGCGCACGCGTGCGAGTTGAGCTTTCGTCCCCCAATAGGAATCGTTGCGTTCCAACACTACTTCCTTGTCGGTTTCTGCGCTGACAAAGCGAAAGGGGCCGGAGCCGATCGGAACGCGGGTAATCTCATCAAGGGAGCCGTAGGGCACGATTCCACTCGCTCCTTCGGAGACATTCCAAAGCAATGATGCAGAGGGTTCCTTCAAGTGAAACACGACCGTGAGATCATCAGCGGCGTCGACATGGTCGACGAAACGATAGGCTGCCGCTTTCGTGCTGCGGATCTTTCCCTGGAGCAGGGAATCGAAGGTCCATTTCACATCACGAGCGGTGAGCGGTTGCCCGTTGTGAAAAGTTACGCCGCGATGCAGGTGGAAGATATAGGTCAACGGGTCCGGGATTTCCCACCGGTCTGCCAGGCCCGGTTGCACGTTCAAGTGCTCATCCCGCGTCAGGAGTGCGTCAAAGATCAGTTCGTCAATTCGCTCTGATTGTGCGTCGATTCCGACTCGCGGATCGAGATTTGTGGGGCTGCTCTCAATGATCATCACCAGCGTATTGCGATCTGGTGGTTGGGAGCAGGACAGCAGGCAAAACAACAATGCGGACCCGAGTGCGATGAAAATTGTTTTTCGGACGGGCTCACGCATAGGAAATCTTTCCCAAAATTGCGGGTTGCCTTGCGCCGGTTGCCGAGGGCACGTTTGACGGCCGGCGATGCCATGTCTCATGGGCGAGAACGGCGAATGCCACCGCCTCCTTGGCTTCGGTGGGAACTCCAAATTCGTCAGAAAATCGAAGCTCGATTCCAAGCAGCGCTACTTCGTCGCGCAACATCGCCATGAGAATCGGATTGTTGGCGCCGCCCCCGGAAACAACCAGTTCGCGGTAACTCTTCTGGCGCCGCAGCACGAATCGTTCAATTGCGTTCGCCACCGAGCGCGCCGTCAAGGCTGTCGCTGTGGCTACGATATCGGCTTTGCTCGCGCCGCGGCAGGCCCGCAGGAATCTTCCGGCATATTCGCGTCCAAATTCCTCGCGGCCGGCGGTTCGCGGCGGCCGCTGCCGGAAAAACGGCGCCCGCATGAGTTGGGCGACAACGTGATCCAGAACCCTACCAGACGCGGCGATCCTGCCATCGCGGTCGAAGGGCCGTCCAAACAGTTCCTGCATTACGGCATCGATGACCATGTTGCCCGGACCGGTATCGAACGCGATGATCTTCTGCAGCAATGCGCCCGCTGGAATCGCTGTCAGGTTCGCAATACCACCGATGTTCTGCGCGATCCGGCCAATGCGCGCATCGCGGTAGAGGAAGTAGTCAAGAAAGGGGACCAGTGGCGCACCCTTGCCGCCGACGGCCAAATCGGCAGGACGAAAGTCGGAGATGACCGGCACTCTCAGACGAGCCGCAATCACCGCACCTTCTCCGGTTTGCCACGTCACCGCCAGTTTGTGTCCTAGAAACAAAGCCGGGATGCCCTGGTGATACAGCGTCTGCCCGTGGCACCCGACCAGGTCAAGCTTCACACGATGCCTGCGCGCCGTCTTGGCCACGGCGTCTGCGTAAAGTTCACCGAGGAGGAAGTTGAGCCGCGACAGGTCAGCAACGCGGGCCAGTTCTGCATTCATGAGTTCCAGAATCATGCGCCGGACGCGGGAAGGGAAGGGATATTCCTCGTGACCCAGAAGCCTGTGGCGCGGACCCTCGCGTCCGCGTGGACCCTGCCGCAGAGAAGACCGTTTCGCAAGGACCGGCTCGTCGATCCGAACGATCGCCACGTTGATCCCGTCAGCGGATGTTCCACTCATCACTCCGGCGACAATCATGCGCCGCGCTCCTGGCGGCTGAGCGTTGCCAGCCGGATCTCCTCGCAGAACTCCCACAATCTGCGGGTAAGTTTCTCCACGCGAGCCGTGTTTGGGACAGGAACTCGAGAACGCCGGACGTATCTCTTTTTGAACGCCCGGATACGCCGCGCCGATTCGCGGACGCGACGGGCAAAGTTCAGATCGTGTGCAACTTCTTCCATCATGGCCTTGTAAGAGCGGCGAACATAGTCTTCCTGATGGCAGATCAACGCGAGATCGCCGCCAGCTCGAATGTGCCCAATCGTCGCCTGTTCGATTGGCGCGGCGGCCAACACTCCGCCCATTTCAAGATCGTCGGAGCAAATTAGCCCTTTGTACCCGATCTTCTTGCGCAGCACATCGGTGATCCATTTTTTCGACAGCGAAGCCGGTGTCCGTTCTTTGGTAACGGCCGGAAACGCAGCGTGCGAGATCATGACCAGGGGCAGGTCGCGCCGCATGACTCGGTACGGCACAAGGTCTTGCTCCCACAGTTTCTTAAAGGTCTTATTGACGCTTGGAAGCTCGTGATGTGTGTCGAGGTTCGCCTCTCCAAGTCCGGGAAAGTGCTTGCCACATCCAATCACGCCCGCGTCGCCCAGTCCGCGCAAGAATTCCCGCGCATAGGCAACAACTTTTTTCGGATCGGCAGACACAGAACGTGAACTCATCACGGACCGGGATGCCTCAAAGGCAAGGTCCAGCGCCGGCGCGAAATCCATATTGAAGCCAAGAGAGCGGCAGTTCTCGCCGATGATGCGCCCGTGTTTGCGAAATAGCCTTTTATCGCCCGTAGCGAAAACGTCGGCCGCGGACGGTGCCGAGCCAATGACGTTGCGGAAGCGATCAACCCGCCCGCCTTCTAGGTCCACCGAGGTGAACAGCGGCGTCTTCACATACTTCTGACAATCGCGAAGCAGAGTATAGGTTTGTTCCGCCCCAGTAATGTTGCGGCCGAAGAGGATGACGCCCGCAGGCTGGATATCCGTGAGCAGGGAAGCGAGAGCTGGAGACATCTCGGTTTCGTCAAAACCGATGATCAGGAGCTGGCCGATATCTTTCATGCTTTTTGGGGAAGCGATGTCTGGAACTTATGCATTGGTGAGGACGCTGACTATTCAATCTGCCTCTTCAGCTCTGCCAGTAAGTTTAGCGCTTCCAGAGGCGTCAGCCGATTCAAATCCACCTCACGTAACTTCTCTAGCACTGGCTGGGAAAGAGGTGTGAAGATTGTCAGTTGGGCGGGCCGTTCCGCCGCTCCTGGCGTCAGATGTCCGGTGAGTTGACGCTCGGCGGATTCGTGTTCGGCAAGAACTTCGCGCGCCCGCACCACGACCTCGTGAGGAAGTCCAGCAAGCTTGGCGACTTCTATGCCATAGCTGCGGTCGGCAGCACCCGGCTCGACCTTGCGCAGGAAAGCCACGCTGCCTCCGGTCTCTTTCACGGAAACGTGGTAGTTCTTCACTCCGCTTAACTGCTCGGCCAGTTCGGTTAGCTCAAAGTAGTGAGTCGCAAAAAGGGTCTTTGCCTTTACCCGGGAATGGAGGTATTCAATCGCCGACCAGGCAATGGCCAAGCCATCGTAGGTCGAAGTGCCACGGCCAACTTCGTCGAGCAGGATCAGCGACCGGGCCGTCGCCGTGTGGAGGATGGCTGCCGTCTCCGTCATCTCCACCATGAAAGTCGACCGTCCCCGCGCCAGGTTATCGCTTGCCCCGATACGCGTGAACACGCGGTCCACAATCCCTAGCCGCGCCGAACGCGCCGGAACGAACGAGCCCATCTGCGCCATGATCACAATGAGAGCGGCCTGTCGAAGGTATGTGCTCTTACCGCCCATGTTCGGACCGGTGAGCACAATGATGTTGTGGGTGGAAGAATTCAGGAATAGATCGTTTGGGACGAAGCGCTCAGTCCCGGCCGCCAGCTCTTGCTGCTCAATCACCGGGTGGCGTCCGCCGGCAATTTCCAAATCGCCCGCTTCATCTGGATTCGCCTCAAACTTAGGACGGCAGTAATTGCGCAGCGCGGCAATGTGCGCGAGGCATGCCAGAACATCGACCTCGGCCAATGCAAGAGCAGTCTGGCGGATTCGCTTCGCCTCCGCCGCAATCGCCGACCGCAATTCCGCGAACAGCCGGCGTTCGATCTCGACGATTTTTTCCTGGGCATCCAGAATCTTGGATTCGTACTCCTTGAGCTCAGGGGTCGTAAAGCGCTCGGCATTCACCAGCGTCTGCTTGCGCTCGTAATCATTTGGAGCGTGGTGGAGGTTCGCCTTCGAGATCTCGATGTAATACCCAAAAATCGAATTGAACTTTACTTTGAGGGAGCCAATGCCAGTGCGCTCGCGTTCCCGTTGTTCTACCTGCGCCAGATACTGCTTGGAATTGCGGCTCAAATCGCGCAGCTCGTCCAGGTCTTTGTCGATGCCGCCTGCAATCACGCCGCCATCGCTCAATGTGAGCGGGGGTTCCGGCACGATGGTCTGCTCAATCTTCTGGCGCAGATCCCCGAGTTCGTCCAGTCGTCCGTGAAGGTAGGTGAGTCGTTCCGATGCAAGACCAGCCAACGCCTTTCTCACTTGCGGTATCCGTGACAATGAGACGGCAAGAGCCAGAACATCGCGAGGATTCGCCGTTTCGAGAGTTACGCGGCTCAGGAGTCGCTCCAGGTCGAGGATCCCGTCCAGAGTCCGCCGCAGCTCTTCTCGCCCGACGATCGTCTTGAACTGAACCTCCACTGCGTCCAGCCGTGCCGCGATTTCGGCCCGGTCGAGCGACGGCCGCAGCATCCAGGCCCGTAGCAGCCGTTTTCCCATCGGGGTTACGGTCGCATCGAGACAGCGGAACAACGTTACGCCGGCGTCGGTGCCGGCAAACAGCGGCTCGATCAGCTCAAGGTTCCGCACCGTGGTTGTGTCCAGAACCAGGCAATTCTGCCGCTCGTAAAAGCCGATACGGTCAATGTGGTCGAGCGTGCCACGTTGCGTAGAACGGATGTAGTGCAAAATGGCACCGGCTGCGGCCGCGGCGGCTGGCTTTCCCGCCAAGCCGAATCCCTCCAGTGAAAGGACACCGAAATGGTTTTCAAGCAGAGGCACCGCGTGGTCTTGGGCGAAGATCCAGTCGTCGAGCGGCGTTTCCGTTAGTCCACCTGGAGCATTGGTGACTCGCTTGTCGAGAAGCGGCGCGGAAGAACCGTACAAGAGCTCCTTTGGCTGTAATTGTTCAAGTTCTTCTTGAACACGTCTTCCAGCTGTTTCCCCGGTGAACTCGGTTGCCCGAAACTCGCCAGTCGAGAGGTCCAGCGCCGCGAATCCGACGCGATCCGCAACCGCTGCCACCGCGGCCAGAAAGTTGTTGTCCTCGGCGTTGAGGGAGGAGTCGGCAGCTGTGCCGGGAGTGACCACCCGCGTCACTTCGCGCCGCACCAGCTTCTTGGCGACTCGGGGGTCTTCGACTTGCTCACAGACCGCGACCTTGAACCCGCGCCGGATCAACTTCGCAATGTAGCCTTCGGCCGCGTGGTAAGGCACTCCGCACATTGGGATAGCAACACCCTTTTCCTTGTTCCGGGAAGTCAGAGTGATCTGCAACTCGCGCGCCGCGAGGACCGCGTCATCAAAAAAAAGCTCGTAAAAATCCCCCAGCCGAAAAAAAAGGAGCGCATTGGGATGCTCTTTCTTGATGGCAGCATACTGCCGCATCAGGGGCGTGGAGGGATCGGACATGGAGGAATTAGCGATGGCTAATTTGTAATTTGAAATGAGCATATTTGCAATTCGACACCTGTGCCGTTCCGCCTTCCGCACAGGCTCCTTATGAGAATCACCAATTGCAAATTAGGGGTTCTTTTGTTCTCCTTACCCCATGGAACTCCGCAAGGATCCGATCACCCGCTCGTGGGTGATCATCGGCGATGATGTCGGGGAGCCAACTCCACGATCACAGGCTTGTACGTTTTGTGGACCATCCTCCGATTCGGCGCAAGTGATTGCGACCCTGCCCGGACTTAGCGGCGGTCTTTGGTCGGCTCGATCCGTCGTGCACCCGCAAGCGCTTTATCAGATCGAAGGAGAAGCGGGACGCCGCGGTGAAGGCCTCTACGACCGCATGCGAGCTGTAGGAGCGCACGAAGTGCTGGTCGAGAACCCGCGTCACGACGGCCACATCTGGAGTGTTTCCGATGCTGATGTCGAGCAGTTCCTGCGATTGGCTGCACTACGGATTCAGGACTTGAAGCGTGACAGCCGCCTCAAGTACGTCAGCATTTTCAAGAATCATGGCGAGGGCGCGGGCCAGGAATTCGACCATCCCACCTCGCAACTGACCGCGACCACTTTTGTTCCCCGCCGTGTTCTTTATGAACTGCGCGCCGGGCGCGACTATTTTCAGAGCAAGGAGCGATGCGTCTTCTGCGACATTATTGCGCAAGAGGAGCGCCAGAACCTGCGCGTCCTCGAGATTCGTGGAGATTTCATCGCCCTGGGCCCTTATGCCCCGCGAGTTCCTTACGAGACCTGGATTCTCCCGCGCAGTCATGAAGCCGCGTTTGAGCGCGGCGCCACGTCACGCGGCGGCAATTTGATGGATATGGCGGCGCTCTTGCGGCACACCCTCCAGCGCATTCGGACCGTGGCCAGCGCGTTTCACCTGGTTCTCCACACATCGCCGAACAGCCAGCATCCGTCCGAAGCTCTCGGCTACTGGCAGACGCTCGATGACGATTATCACTGGCATATTGAGATTCTGCCGATCCTCGAAGCCAAAGCCAGGTCGTATACGTTCAAGGAGACGTACTATTCTCCAGTCAGTTCTGAGACGGCGGTCAAGCGTCTCCGCGATGCGAAAATCTAGGTTCATGACAATCACTGTGAAGAAAACGATCTTTAGAACTCTGGTCAGCAGCATTCTGCTCCTTGCGACCATCTGCCTGGCTGCCTTTTCAGCCGCTCAAACTCCGCCGCCCCCAAGTGAGAAGCAGCAGGTCCTTTGGATGAAACTGGAGAAATCCATCTTGGATGTCGATCGCAATCTCGACGGCGTGATGGGTGTCGCGATCGTCGACCTTACCGATGGCCATCGCTATTTGCTGCATGCTAACGACGTGTTCCCGCAGGCGAGTTCAATCAAGATTTGTGTGCTAACCGAACTCTACCGTCAAGCGCAGCAGGGCAAGCTGAAACTCACCGATGTCTATACGGTGAACGCCGCTGATCTCGTCCAGGACAGCGACATCATGGGCGGGCTCACACCGGGTGTCACACAGATTACGCTTCGCGATCTCGCGACGATGATGGTTGCCGTCAGCGACAATTCCGCAACCAATGTACTGATCGATCGCGTCGGGATGGACAATGTGAACGCTTTTCTGACGTCGCAGGGGCTAACTCAAACACGCCTTCGCCGCAAGATGATGGACGTCAAAGCCGCCGCGGAAGGCCGCGAGAACATCTCCACTCCGAACGAAATGATGAAGTTGCTGGAGTCGATCTATCGCGGGCAGGTCCTGAATAAGGAGATGACCGACGATTTCTTCAAAGTCCTGTCGACGCACAAAGATAGTTGGATCCCGCGAAATCTGCCTGACGACCTGAAAATCGCAAACAAGCCCGGGGCGCTTGAGGGCGTGCGCAATGATTCGGGCGTCGTCTTTGTCGAAAAGCGTCCTTTCGTGATCTGCATCATGACGACATACCTGCGCAACGAGAGGGATGGGGAAGATGCCATCAGCAATGTCTCATTGGCGGCGTGGCGACTCTTCGACCGTCTGGCGCGGGCCAGCGAATACGGACGTGTGGTGTCGACAGCGAATAGCAGCAAATAACGTCGTGCGATCCGGAGGCCGATGACAGTCCGCCGCCTCAAAACATATGCGGGATCCCAAGGATACGTTTACCAGTACTACTTTGTGGGGAAGCGCCCGGCCGCTGCCGGTACGGATTCAACGGAATACGTCTTCGACGTTACCTCTGATCGAAAGCTGACTTACTCTGTGAGCATCGTGGTCGAGGCTGCAACCCTCGCCTCGTGGGCGCAGGCCCATGGACGTTCCCTGGCGGACTCCGAACAGTATGCTGCCGTCAAGCTGCGCCTGTTCCGCGCATTCGATGAATTGGAAAACGTGCAAGCAGAAGGCCGCCAATTAGAAGTGGATGAACCCTTCCTGGAGGAGTCGCTGGCCTCGCTGGGGGTTGAATAGTGCCATTTGTGACGCCCGTCACAAGCACTTGTGATAGAACCCGTTTCCGGTTTCCCTTAACACCCGGCAAACTATAATTGCGCAGGCGGGGTGGGGAAGGTATCCTCCGGCTGGCAAGTACCTGAAAGCTATGACTCTGATCTGGCTACGCGTCGCGCTCGTCTTTTATGCGGTCGGGCTCCTTTATGCCCTAGTGGCGCTTACCCGCACCTCCGAGATCCTGAGCAAAGTCGCCCTGCATGCCTCTTATCTAGGCATGGTTTTTCATCTGGTTTCGCTGACCGAAGCCGTTGTCCAGAGTGGACAATTCACGTCGGCCTCCATCCACAATTCAGAATCGCTCTTGGCCTTTCTGATCATGGTTGTGTTCATGCTCGCCTACCTGGTTTATAAAACCACGTCTCCGGGCATCGTGATCTTCCCTCTGGTGTTTCTGTTGACCTTCGTGGCCGCCACGGGGCAGCAGCCACTCGTTTTTACCTCCGTCGCCATCAAGCGTGGGTGGTTATTTGTGCATATCCTGATGATCTTCACTGGATATGCCGCTCTGTTCTTGAGTTTCGGAGCCAGCCTTCTCTATCTGCTGCAAGAGCGCGCACTTAAATCGAAGAGTGCGAGTGGAATGTTCTCACGTTTGCCCGCGTTGCAGGTCATTGATGATATCGGCTATCGCTCGCTGATGCTGGGTTTCCCCTTCATGACGCTCGGCCTGATTGCCGGGTCTGTCGTCGCTGAATCCGCATACGGTAAGGTGGATCTCCGCGATCCGAAAATTCTCCTGTCCATTCTGATGTGGGCCGTCTACCTGTTGATGGTGTATACGCGCCTGAATGCGGGCTGGCGCGGACGGCGCGCTGCTTTGCTTGCGAGCGTTGCCTTTGTGGCGGCGATCGTGGCCTGGATCGCCAATTACTTCAGCGGAATGCACAGGTTCATTGCATCATGAAATTTCAGCTCATCGGCGTGAACCACAAGACCGCTCCGGTCGAAGTCCGTGAGCGCCTGGCGATTCCCGAGTCGCGCCTGCCGGAAGCGTGCAAGCGGTTGTCCGAGCATCCTGCTGTGGCCGAGGGAATGATTGTCTCGACCTGCAACCGCGTTGAATTTATCGCCAACATGAAGAACGGTACCGGCGATCTGCGTGAATTTCTGCGCGAATATTTCGAAGTCGATCTGGGACAGTTTGAAACGCACCTCTACGAATTTCGCGAAGACGAGGCGATCCGCCACATTTTCCGTGTCGCTTCCAGCCTCGATTCCATGGTTGTCGGCGAACCGCAAATCCTAGGCCAAGTTAAAGAAGCCTATGCGACGGCCCGTGCGGTTGGAGCAGTCCGGGCGCAGCTTGACCAGTTACTGACCCGCGCGTTTGCGGTCGCCAAGCGAGTTCGCACCGAGACTGCTGTTGGCTCTTCCTCCGTATCCATCGCGTCTGTCGCGGTGGAACTTGCGAAGAAGATCTTCGGCACCCTGAACGGGAAGAGCGTCTATCTCGTGGGAGCAGGGAAGATGAGCGAGTTGGCGGCTCGCCACCTTCTGGCTCACGGTGCCTCCTCGATCTTTGTCGCCAATCGCACCTACGACCGGGCGATTCGGCTGGCGCAAAAATTCGAAGGCCAGGCGATCGAGTTCAGCCGCCTCTACGAGACCTGCGACAGCGCTGACATCGTCATCACTTCAACCGGAGCGCCGCACTTCATCTTTCGGCCCGAGCACGGCGAGAAGTTTCTTTCGCGCCGCCGCAACCGTCCGATGTTCTTTATCGATATCGCCGTTCCCCGCGACGTAGACCCCGAGATGAACAAGCTGGACGGGATCTTTGTCTATGACATCGACGACCTGCAGCAGGCGGTCAGTTCCCACGTAGCTGATCGAAAAAAAGAAGCCGAGAAGGCCGAGTCAATCGTCAACGACGAAGTGAACAAGTTCCACGCCCGGCTCCAAACGCTCGATGTTGTGCCGACGATCGTCAGCCTCCAGGATCACCTCGAGACGATTCGGCAGGCCGAAATCGATCGCGTCCGCGGCCGGCTTGGGTCTTTGACCACCGATCAGGAAATGGCCGTGGAGGCGCTCACTCGCGGCATCGTGAACAAAATCATGCATACTCCGATCAGTACCCTGAAAACCGCTGCCCGTGATCCAGAGTCCACCACGGTGGTCGAACTGGTGCGCCGTCTGTTCAATTTGCAGGATCGCGAAAAAGAATCCGCTCGCCGCCCTAACGGTGGCCCAGGAGCAACAAACTGATGGCGCGCTTAAGAATTGGTTCCCGCGGATCCCAACTTGCCCTCTGGCAGGCACACCACATTACGGATTTGCTCCGCGCCCAGGGTCATACTGTGGAGCTTGAAATTATCAAGACAACCGGGGACAAGATCACGGATGTTGCCCTGGCAAAAGTCGGCACGAAGGGCATGTTCACGAAGGAAATCGAAGAGGCTCTGATTGAGAATCGGGTTGATCTCGCCGTCCATAGCCTAAAGGACTTGCCGACGGAACTGGCTGCTGATTTCGAAATCGCCGCCATCACAACCCGTGAAAATCCTCGCGATGTGTTTTGCTCGGTGAAATTCGAAAGTATCGAGGCGCTTCCCCAGAACGCCAATGTGGGTACCAGCAGCCTGCGGCGCCAGGCTCAGTTGAAAGCCGTTCGCCCCGATCTGAATATCCATCCCCTGCGCGGCAACGTCGATACGCGGCTACGCAAGCTCGAGGCCGGTGAATACGATGCGATCATCCTCGCGGCCGCCGGGCTGAATCGTCTCGGCAAGACGCAGTTGGTTCGCCAGGTGATCCCAGCCGAAATCATGACACCCGCTGCCGGACAAGGTGCATTGGGAATCGAGATTCGCCGGGGCGATACCAACACCCGAATGTTGCTCGCTTTTCTTGACGATCCTGCAGCCCGCGCTACGACGACCTGCGAACGTGCACTGCTCAACAAACTCGGAGGGGGTTGCCAGGTTCCGATCGGCGCATTCGCTGAGCTCAAGAGCGGAGGCATCCGGCTCAATGCTCTTGTCGCTCATCCTGACGGGACGAAGGTCTTGCGCGAGACGCGCACTGGGGAGGATCCAGTTCGTCTTGGCGATGAAGTCGGCGAAACGCTCCTCCGCCGCGGCGGCGATGCTATTCTCGAAGAAGTGTACGGCGAAGGCTTCGCCCTGCCACAACAGCCTTAAGGAAGGTCACTTGTCACAGGAACAGGCCCGTCCGAGGGTGTGGCCTGAAACTCGTGATCTAAGATCCAAATTCATGCGTAAACCCAACGAAAATCATCCACTCACCGGAACCCGTATTCTTGTCGGCCGCGCTCGCCATCAGGCTGGCGGTCTTTCAGCGAGCCTGCGCAGTCTCGGAGCCAGCGTGATCGAGATCCCATTTATTGAGATTCGCAAGCCGCAATCCTTCGCTCCCTTGGATCAGGCTCTCAAGACGCTCAAGTCCTATGACTGGCTCGTTCTCACCAGCGCCAATGGGGTTGAGGCGATGTGGGAGCGTTTGCGCAAGCTACGCATCACTCGGCGCCATCTGAGCCATCTTCAAATCGCTGCGATCGGGCCCGCCACAAAGAAGGCGATCGTGAAGCATGGGCTGAAAGTCAAAATGGTTCCCGAAGAGTACGTCGCGGAGTCGGTTGTGAAGGGTCTCCGCGAGAAAGTGAAGGGCAAACGCGTCCTGCTGGTTCGGGCCAAGGTCGCCCGCGATGTGATCCCAGATTCGCTGCGCGATGCAGGAGCGCAGGTCGATGTAGTCGAAGCGTATGAAACAGTGGTACCGGAAAAATCGAAAGCGCGTCTCCGCGAGCTGATGAAGAATAAAACTCGCCGCCCCCACGTGGTGACCTTCACTAGTTCCTCGACCGTTCGGAACTTCGCCGAGCTTCTGGGGGCATCCAGGGCGGCTGCTCTCAAAGATGTGCAGTTTGCTTCGATCGGGCCGGTGACTTCCTCAACTTTGCGCGAATTAGGGTTGCCGGTTGCGCTAGAAGCCCGGGAATTCACCATGGGTGGATTGATTCGCGCGATCGTGCTCGCTCGCTATGCGGAACAATCTGCCTAGCTGGAAGAGGACGCGCTACTCTTGCTTTTGAGTCGACACGCCCATCTGTGGATCAATCGCATCCAGGTAGGCTTGCATGCGTGCCTTGCCGTCGGGAGGCATCCCGGTAAACTCAATCCCGTTGCCGACTCCCGGATCGCAGGTCCGCACTACCGCCGTGATGTTGATGTGCTCGGAATCCAGCCAGAAGTCGATTCGCAACACGGTTCCTAGCGGCAACGGCAACATGCTCTCAACGTAGCAACCATTCCCGCTCACGTCGGTGGCATTGATGCGTGTCGGAGCTTTGACGCGTTCGTCGCGCAGCTCTAGGGGAAGTTTGATCTTATGCCGGTAAAAGCGCCGGCGATTCGATGGCGAAATGGAGACCGTGGCTCCATCGAGGGGCAGGTAGTTCTTCCAGGGACACTCCTGGTCGGCCAGCAGCCGGATTCCTACCTGGTTCTTCTTGATGGCGCCCGTGTGCATGGCCCAGATTACGGTGCAGCGCGCTTTCTTCTCGTCGCACTGCACGCCGATCACGTCGCCGACCTTGAGTTCATTCTCAACGCCGCTGATCAGCGCGCCTTCGGAGCTGATGTTTTGTGCACGAGCGTGCTGCGAAAAGGCACGCCCTTCAGCGGTCATTCCCCAAACCCGCACCGGCAAGTCGACGGTCAGACGGGGTTCTGTTTGATGCTCAGCCATGTCCTATCCTCGCCGCATGATGCCGATCATACCGCCCTCGCTTGAGCCCGCGATACTAGATAGTAACCCCGTACTTTACTCGATAGCATCGTCACTTTCGATACTGTCCCCTCATCAGGGCTTGGGATCGGTAAAGTCGCGATAGCTGATCAACCGGATTTTCTGCTGTTCCAGGAGACCCTTTAATTCAGGCGACCTCAGGAGGTCCCGCTCCTGGTCGCGCGATCCAAGGAGCCGCGTGTGCGCCGCGCGCAGGTCGGCGTCGACATATCCCGGATGGCAGACCAATTCCCATGTCCCCTCCGGCAGGCTGGTGAGCGCCTGACGCAACAGGGCCATGTCCAAAAGGCCTGTCTCGATGACCCCGATGGCACCGTCCGGAGTGCGTACGCCGGCACGCTGGGTTTGCAAACGAAACTTTCGCGCAAAAGCATGCAGCACCCGAACCTGCCCATAGCGCTTCAACAGGGTGCGGTTGCCAGAGAACTCTTTCGCATGAATCGCTTTGACCGGAACAAAAGGGTTGCGGATGGCTCGCACGCCACAAATCCGCGCCGCGCGTAGCATGGCCGCAAGTATTTCCGGAAACACGTGTGCGTGCTTGTGAGAGTCAAGGTGCGTGACCTCGACCCCGGCGGCCTGGATTTTTCTGATCTGGGCGGTAATCTCATCCACGAGTTGTGTGCGGTCAAAACCACCTAAAGTGGCACGCGCCGCAAAGGCGGAAAGACTGCCGTAGAATTTCTCGGGCTCGGCTGATCGGATGGCAAGTAGCGTGTCCAAAGCCCCCGCGGGCAAAACCGGAGCGCCGTCCACCAGAACGACATGACAGCCCACGGATAGTTTCGGCGCCGAGTGAGCGGCCTGCACTGCGTCGGCAAAAGCACCGCCATTGGCCATCAAGGTAGCGGATGTCACGATCCCATCCCGGTGTGCTTCCAGGATTGCCCGGTCCACTCCGGAGGTCAGGCCGAAATCATCCGCGTTGACGATAAGTTGCCGCACCGTGAAAGTGTAGCAGCCGCAGCTTCGCCTTTGTGCTCCCCGCTTGTACCTTTTACTCCACGAGTTTGACCGGCAGGGAAGCCTCCAGTATTCTCAAACTCAGCCCTCTCGAATGTCTTGCAGCGAGAGTTCCGCGCATCCGCTCGGAGCGGGCGGTTAGCTCAGCTGGTTAGAGCGCCTGCCTTACAAGCAGGAGGTCGCAGGTTCGAGTCCTGCACTGCCCACCAAATAATCGAGCGAACTCCAGATCAAAAACCCGCATCCGAATTCATATACGGTCTTTCTATACCCGTGACCCCAACCAAGACCCAATGCTGGAGGTGCCTTCCCCCATGGCTAAAATCCAGGTGTTTGTGTGTGCTGTCGCGGTGTTTACGGCCGCGGCAATTCTGGTAAGTCTCAACGGATGTGGCGGGCTCAGCAGTTCTTCAACTCAGCCGCCGCCCGGCAGCCCGATTCAGCATGTCGTGGTGATCTTTCAGGAGAATCGGAGCACCGATAACCTTTTTCAGGACCCGGTGCTGATCAGCCGCGGTGCCGATATCGCCCAGAGCGGACTCGATTCGACGGGCAAGACAATCCCTTTAACCAAGGCCGATCTGGGTGTCGATTACGATCCCGACCACAGCCACAAGGCATTCAGCCTGATGTGCGACCTGGATCCCACGGCAGGTCAATGCAAGATGGACGGCGCCGATCTGATCAATGTGGCTTGTAACCAGGGCGCAAAAGATTGTCCGGCGCCCGACCTGAACTTTTCATACGTGGATCCGTCGCAAATTCAACCGTACTTTGCGCTGGCCGAGCAATACACCTTTGCCGATCGCATGTTCCAGACGAACCAGGGCCCGAGCTTTCCCGCGCATCAGTTCATTCTTTCCGGCACTTCGGCGCCAAGCACGGGGAGCAATCTGTTTGCATCATCCAATACAAATACGGACGTGGCCCCCGACGCCGGCTGCGATACGGCGTCAACGACAACAGTCAAATTGATCGATCCCTCCGGAAGCGAAGACTCCAACCCGCCGATTTATCCCTGCTTTGAGCATCAGACGCTTACGGACCTCCTGGAGAAGCAGAACATCAGCTGGCGCTATTACTCGCCTGGATCCACTGCCATCTGGAACGCCCCCGAGGCGATCCAGCATATTTGCGGACCGAATAATCCGCCGCCCAATGGCACGGCCTGTGTCGGCAGCGACTACGCCGACCATGTCGTGCTAAACCAGGAGCTGGTACTGACCGACATCGGCAACAACCAGCTGGCGCAGGTCACATGGGTGATCCCCAGCGGCCAGCAGTCCGATCATGCGGGGAATATTCCTGGCAATGAAGGGCCCTCGTGGGTGGCCTCGGTCGTGAATGCTATCGGCACGAGCCCCTATTGGCCCAATACGGCGATTTTCATCGCCTGGGACGATTGGGGTGGATGGTACGACCACGTACCTCCTCCGCAGGTGCTGGTTGATTGTGCCGAGTGGGGATGCGGCTATGTGTATGGTTTCCGCGTGCCTCTGATCGTGGTTTCGCCGTATGCGAAAGCACAGCACATTTCGCACGCGCAGCACGACTTCGGCAGCATTCTGAAGTACATCGAAACCAATTTTGGATTGCCCTCGCTCGGATACGCGGATGTAATGGCGGATGACTTGTCCGATTGCTTCGATTACAACCAGGCGCCTCTGAAGTTCCAGACCATTCAAGCGCCGCTCAAAGGCGACTACTTCAAGAACGACAAGCGGCCGCCCACGCCACCGGATAACGACTAGGGAAGACTGAATTTCATTCGTGGCATTGTTCAGAAAGAGAAAGGCGCGGAGAGCATCCGCGCCTTTTCTCTACTGATTTCTGCTTTAGTTGACTGTCAGTTGAATGCTCGTGGAACCTGTGGTGGGTGCAGAGCCACCAGTGGTTGCATTGATCGTGATCGTATAGGTGCCCTTCGGTGTCCCCGGATTGCCGCCACCACCACCGCCGCCGCCTCCTCCGCCACACGATGTGAGCCAAAGGACCGAGAGGCTCAACGCGCCAATGAGGGCGATGAAACGCATTCTCTGTCTCACCTGCTTGCGAGAGCTAGCAGCGAGCACAATGCCCATGAGGCCGGGGAAGATCAGAGCAAAGAAGAATCGATTGCTTCGATCCAGCGGGTTATGCAGCAGTGCCGTTGCCGCGGTAGTCGTGATGCTGACTGACGGTGTTGCCGAGGTCGTGCTGGCACTGGGGCTGAAAGAGCAAGACGATTCGGAAGGCAGACCAGAGCAACTGTAGGTCAGCGGCATGGCGGTCACGCCTCCGGTCACGAAGTTGTTCGTACTCGTGATCGTAATTGTGTCCGGCCCCGCCGTGCCTCCCTGGGCTGTGCTCACGGTGGCGTTTGTTGGGGTCAACGTGAAGTCTGGAGTGAGGACATCGACGGTCGCTGGGGTTGCAGTCGTCGAAGATTCGAAACTCCCGACGTAAGTAGCGGTGACATTGTCTGTCCCGGTCGGCAGGGCGGTGGTTGAAAACTGAGCTGCCCCGCCTGTCACAGTGGACGAGCCCAGCACAGTTGAGCCGTTGCTGAACGTAGCTTTTCCAGTTGCGGTATTCGGGGTGATTCCCACAGTGAAAGTCTCGCTTTGACCCCGAAAGATCTGGGCAGCTGAAGGGGTGATCGTAAATGTTGTCAACGGAGTGAGCAGATTGCCCCAGGCCACCGCTAAGTTGGCCGCATCGACTGAGCCAAGGCCGTTGACGACGTTGTAACCGGTCGCGGAGTCAAAATTCGATGCATCGAAACCGAGGAAGCCCTTGTTCTGCCCACTACTCGGACATTGCAACGCGGCGGGTTGGTTGGAAGGCGTTCCGGGTGAGCAGAATGCGCCGTTCGAGCCAGACTTGATTGGATGGAACGCACTGGGGTCATACGCTGCCATCTGATACAGAGCCGGATTTGCGTTTCCCAACCCTGAAGTTGATTGGAATCCATTCTGCACCAGGTAGTGGTTCAATAGACTCATCATGCCGGCAAAAATCGGCGAGGCAACGGACGTGCCCCCAAAGACGGAACAAAGGCCCGCTCCTCCCGTGCAGCCGGCTATCGCGCTTGGGATGCCTCCGGCACAACTACTGGCCGAGGTTCCACCACCGATTTCCGATTGCGCAGTGCAAACGATAAAACCGGGCCAATAGATCGATGCCAGGAGGGCGACGTCGGGCGAGAAACGAACGGACGCGGTTTGGCCGGGTACCGACAATCCTTGTTGATAGGTGGGACGTGGAATGCCGCTTTGACACACTCCGCTTCCGTTGATTGTCGCGCAGTTGCTGAGGCCACCGCCCGCTGCTACAACCCCAACCACCGACTGTGCTGTTTTCCAGTCACTGAATGGAAATCCCGTGCAGTTTCCAGAAGCTCCCGCGCAAAACGCGCCCCATTCCTGGGCGTCATTCCACGCCACTTCCGGAATGTACTGCAGAGCTGACCCACCATCGCTGCCGTTGGTGCCGCTCCAATAGGTCGCCGTGTATTCGTTAAACGGAATTAACGTTCCACCCACACCCGTGACCTCAGGGCTGCTGGCCGGGTAGCTCACCGCGTAGCCGCCTGTCGCAAGGTTGGTTTGAAAGTCACATTCCGCAGCGCCGCTGTCTCCGGAAGAGTTGAGAAAAGTGATGCCCTGCGTATTGGCCTTCTTGTACTCCGTTTCGTCTGCGTTGAACGCACCGTTGAGAGCCTCGTCGAGTTCGCAGAAGCCGTAGCTCATCGTCACAACTGGAGCCAGGTTGTTATCGATGGCGTAGTACAAGGACTCGTTGACTCCCCCGCCTGAAGGATCCGGTGCATTGACGTAGATAATCTGCGCATTGCGGGCCACTGCGCCAGACCATTCGATATCGATGTCCGCTTCGCCCAAGTCGCCCGAGGATGGCGAGCCAGGATCGGCATTTACAAGAACGTATTGGAAGTTTGGCGTATTGCAGGCGGTGATTACGTTGCTGGGACTTGTAGTGCAATTGATGGCTGAAAGCCCAAAGCCAGAGCGGAAATCAGCCAAGTCTGCAAGGTAAACGTCAGTCTGGCCGATAACCGCCAGAGTCTGTCCCGTTCCATCGAAGCCAGCCCCATACAGGGCATTCACGTCGTAAATAGTTGCGATATCACCGGGGGCGAGGAACAGGAAGCTGTTACTTCCCTGGGTCAGTGTGTACTGGGGTTTGGCATGGAGCGCATGGGATTTAGGCCAGAAATTGTTCAAACCCCGGAAGCCGGCAACGATACCCGAAAGTGCGGCAGGGATCGCGGGGGCGCTCACATTGGAGAAGTGGGTCTCGCCGTTCACGTTAAAACGATGAATCTCCGTTTGGAACGAGGTTTCCACCTGGCCGGCCGTGCCGGCAAAGGTGATCCAGTTGCGTCCGCGGGCCGTCCGCAAGACCGTAAAGCCCTCTGATTGCAGCCACTGTGTGAGCTTCTTTATGTCGTTCTGGCTCAAGCCAAAGCGGTCGGCATACTGCTCCGGCGTAAGCCACTTATGGTAGGAGGACGAACGAGGGTTTTGTTGATCGGCCAGAAGCTTGTCGAGTGACTTCCGCTGGCTCGGAGAGGGTACCGTCAGCAGGGTTATCGATCCGAGTCGAAACGCAGGATCAACTCGACCTTGGTCAAACTCTGGCCTTGCTTTTCCGGAAACTCCCGCCTGAAGCCTTACCATTTGACGAGCGACCACCGGCCCGCTAATGCGGTCCGGAGCTGCTGCGAAGCCTAAGGTTGAAAGTAACAGGATGGACAGGATGGAAATAGGCAGACAGGCAGACCGCAAGGTTCGCATGGTCACTCCGTGACGTGCTGTTTGTTGGAAGACTTCTTATTTTATGGGACTTTCACGGGGTGAGATCAAGTTTTTCAATGGATTGGTTGTATCCAAAGGTCCCGGGTATGTAACTTTTTGGGTCCTTGTCCGGATTCCCACCTGTGACGTAGCCATTCCACGTCCGCCAGATCCATTTTCGTCGAACCTGGGACGCGTTCCTTTGACCCTAAACTTCGGCCAGTTCCTCTTCCAATAACTGCTTGTTATAAAGCTCGGTGTAGTAACCGCTGCGGGCTATCAGTTCGTCGTGAGTGCCAAGCTCGACGATCCGTCCCTGGTGGAGAACCGCGATGCGGTCGGCATTTCTCACTGTCGAAACGCGGTGGGAAATGAAAATCGTAGTTCGTCCGCGCATGAGGTCGCGGAGATGGTTGAGAATTTTGTCCTCGGTGTGGGTGTCCACGCTCGACAGGGCGTCGTCCAGGACGAGAATGCGCGGGCCGCGCAGGATAGCGCGGGCAATCGCGGTGCGTTGCTTCTGGCCTCCGGAAAGTGTGATGCCGCGTTCGCCCACGGTCGTGTTATAGCCGTCGGGGAAGGACTCGATGTCTTGCGCAATGTTCGCGGCCTCAGCGGCCGCTTTGATCTCTTCGAGCGACGCCGCTGGACAACCGAAGGCGATGTTCTCGCGGATCGTGTCGCTGAACAGAAAAGTTTCCTGCGGAACGAAACCGATATTCTGGCGAAGCGTCGCCATCGGAAACTCGCGGATCGGCCGCCCGTCGATGAGCACGGCGCCGGGATCCGCATCGTAGATGCGCGGAATCAGGCTGACGAGCGTCGTCTTGCCCGAACCTGTCGGCCCAACGATGGCCAAACTGGAACCGGCCGGAATGCGCAGGTTGATGTCGTGCAGGACTGGCACATCGTTGTACGCGAAATTCAGGTTGCGAAATTCGATGTCACCCACCAGGCTGCGAGCTTCGGGCAGGGCTTTTTCGTCTGCGATTTCAGTCTTCGACTCCAGGATTTCATTAATCCGGATCAGCGAGGCCGTACCCCGCTGGAAAATATTGATGACCCACCCGAGCGCGATTACCGGCCAGGTCAACTGGACCATGTAG
>Ga0265338_10002373_pt1 | contig 28401 bp, 28 predicted proteins | sample 42126metaG_FD_193579 | JGI IMG/M metagenome (GOLD analysis project Ga0265338, IMG submission 193579) | Rhizosphere microbial communities from Carex aquatilis grown in University of Washington, Seatle, WA, United States - 4-21-26 metaG | ecosystem: Host-associated > Plants > Roots > Rhizosphere...
CGATGCGGACGTCCTGGCCCGGCTTGCCGGGAGGCCTCGTCGATCTCGGCGGCGACATCGCCGTCTGGGGCACCCCGCCCGAAGGCGGGCCCTGGCGCATCGACATCGCCGACCCGCGAGGACACGAGCAGCCCTACGGCACGCTCGAGCTAACGGCCGGTGCCGTCGCCACGTCAGGACGCAACACGCGGCGCTTCGGCGCCGGCAAGCGACTCCACCATCTCATCGACCCGGAAACCGGTGAGCCCGCCGCGGCCGGCCCGCTCTCGGTCACGGTCAAGGCTGAGAACGCGGCAGATGCCGAGGCATTCGCAACCGCGCTCGGAATCGCGAACGTCGACGTTGCGCGCGACGTCCTCGCCTCCCGTCCCGACATCGCAGCGTTACTCATCCCGCAGGTCGGCGAGCCCATCGTCGTCGGCCCGCTTCCCGTTGTCCGCGACTCCCGAACACCACGTCTCGTCGTCAACACGCAGGTAGGAGCGTTCCTATGGCACTGAGAGCCCAGGCCCATCCACTCGCACCGAGACTCGCCGCCGTCCTGGCCGTCGCGGTGCTTGTCGCCGCCGTCCTGACCGGCTGCGGCAGCGGTACGACAAGTAGCAGCCAGCAAGCGGCCGCCGACTTCATCCGGCACGTCACCACAGAGTTCTCGCTCGGCCAGACCGGGCCGCTGTGGGACGAGCTCCATCCCGCCGACCAGGCGATCGTCAGCCGCGCCCGCTACATGGCCTGCCACACGAGCACCGGCTTCGACCTCCAGAAGTTCCAGGCCGTCCAGACCTACGCCGACACCGTCGACATCGCGGGCAAGCCGACCGCCTCAACGGCGGTCTCGGTCAAGGTCACCGCAGACGACGGCGTGACCATCGCGACGATGCACGCCGTCAAGGTCAAGAACAAGTGGCGGTGGATCCTCTCGCCGGCCGACTATGCCGCGTACAAGAAAGGCAAGTGTCCGGCTTCCTAGTTCGTCCCGACCCGCCGCGCGACCGTCACAGGCTCCCTCGTCGCGCTCGCACGGCACCGCTCGAGACAGGGGGCCTGTCGTCATTGCTGCAAACGAAAAGCCGCTGGTACCAGCGGCTTCGTAAGCTGCGAGCAGGGATCGAACCCCAACTTCCTGACTGCGGGGCAGGGACTCGAACCCCAACTTCCGGATTCAGAGTCCGGCGTCCTACCGATTAGACGACCCCGCACGGGTCGGCGGTCAGTTTAGCGCCGCTCTAGTTCCAGGTCAGATGACCGTCGGGTGTGAGCCGAAATGCGGCTCGTAGTGGCGCCGCCGTCAGATCTCGAGGCGGTACATCGGCACGAGGCGACGCTCGGTCTCGGTGTCGATGTGCGCGACCACCTCGACGTACGGCTCGAGCCCGCTGCCGCGGAGCTTCGCCTTGAGCAGGCCGTCGACCTGGAAGATCCCCGAGCTGTTGTTCATGAGGATCTCGATCTTGATCGGGCGCTCGTCGCCGTCGGTGATCGTCACGTCCTCGATCGCCGCCGCCGAGAGCGAGTGCATCGAGACGCTGCCCTTCTCGAACGGGATGCGCGAGCGGCCCTTCGCCATGTCGAGCGCGTCCGCGACGCGGAGGATCCCGGCCTCGACCGTGAGCGGCTGCCCGTCGGCGCGGTGGCTGATGATCGCCTGCAGCACCTCCGACGTGACGACGGTCAGATTCGGCTCCTCGTAGATCCCGGCGAGCAGCTCGCGGATCTTCGGCTCGGAGAGGAACAGCGAGAAGTCCTCGTGGCCGTGGCGGTGGATCGACATCCCGACGCAGTGGAGGAGGGAGGAGAGGACGACCACGACCTCGGCGTCGTCCTGCTCGAGCCCGAAGTCGCGGACGAGGCCGGGCTCGATGCCGTGCTTTGTCAGCTGGCGGAGGAGCTTGAGCGCGATGTTCGTGACGATCTGGATGTGAACCCAGGAGTGGTCGTTGATCTCCATCCGCGCCACGGCATTGATGTTCGAGACGTGCCACCAACCCTTGAGCTGCTCGTCGGTGTTGACGCGCTCGATGAGCGTGCGCAGCTTGCGGTTGCCGCGGACCGGGACGTTGATCTTCATCCGTGCGACCGCCTCGGCCGGCGTCAGCCGCGTCTCGTGCTGCGCTTCCTCCGAGACCGGCTGTTCGATGCGCTCGACAGTCTCCGGGTCGAGATGGTCTTCGTCGGCCACGGGTGTCAGGATAGTGCCGAGGATGTCGGCCCAATCGCCAGCGCCGCGGCTGCGGCCCCTCGGGATCGGCGAGATCCTCGACGTCGGGATCAAGATCTACACGCGGAACTGGCTGACGCTCTGGAAGATCGTCGTCTTCGTCGTCCTGCCTGCGCAGATCCTCGTCAACGTCGTCGAGGTCTCCGCCTTGCCGAAGGGTGTCGATCTCCTCGGCACGCCAAGCTTCTCCAACCGGCAACCCGTGATCCTCACTCACCACGACGCTGCGATCCTCTTCGTTGGGATCGGCGCCGGCGTCCTCATTAGCTTTATCGCCGGGCACCTCGCGCAAGCCGGATGTTTTCGAGCGGTTGCGAACGCGTACCTGGGCGAGGAAGCGCACTGGGGCTCGTCGCTTCGCTATGCGCTGCGCCGGCTACCGGCGGTGATCGTCCTCACGATTGCCGCCGGGCTCCTGGAGCTCCTCGGAGCCGTCGCCTGCGTCATTCCGGCGATCTACCTCGTGGGCGCGTTCTATGTGGCGGTACCCGCGTTGCTCGTGGAAGGAGCGGGACCCTTCCGGGCGCTCGGGCGTTCGAGCCGACTGGTCAAGGGCCGGTGGTGGACGACGTTCGGCGTGGCCGTCGTCGGCTACCTGCTCGTTTGGATCCTCAGCACCGCTCTCACCGCACTCCTCGTGGGGGTTGCCTTCGCGAATCCCCCGCGCAACACCGCGACGGGCTTCGTCCTCAACACACTCGCCTCGACCGTCGGCAGCATGCTCACGACGCCGGCGGCCGCGGCGTTCGCAACCGTCCTCTACATCGACCTCCGTGTCCGCAAGGAAGGCTTCGACCTGTTCCTGCTCGCGCAAGGACTCGGCGTCGGGCGCGAGCCAGGGACGGAGGTCGCGGCTCCCGACTTCTTCCCCGAGGCGCCTGCGTGGACGGGAGACAAGCCGCCGTTCTGGCCTCCGCCGCCGGGATGGACGCCCGGGCCGCCGGCGTGGCCAGGCCCCGAGGCGGCGCCTCCGTCGGCCGAGCCCGATCAGCCGCCGTTCTGGCCGCCACCGCCCGGGTGGAAGCCTCGGCAATGAGCCCGGCAGGAGCGCGCGCCCAGGCGCGCCAGATCCTCTCCGAGCGGCGCTTTCACGGCTCGCGTCTGCCGCGGCCGTTCCACGGTGTCCTCTCGTGGCTAGCCCGGCATCTCCACTTCGCCGTGAGGTTCTGGAACTGGCTCTCGTTCGAGGTCGGGGGCGTGGGCCACCTCTGGACGATCGTCGGCGCGATCGTGGTCGCCCTCGCGGTCTATTTCGCACTGTGGCTCGGGCGGCGCCGGACGGGATACGAAGCCGCCGCGTCGGAGGGCCGCAGGAGGGTCAGCGAAGAGGATCCCGGCGCGCTCGAGCGGGCGGCCGAGGACGCCGAGCGGCGGGGAGATCTCGCGGCCGCGCTCCGGCTCCGTTTCCGCGCCGGGCTCCTACGGCTCGGTCGCTCGCGGGTGTTGCCCCTGCGACCGTCGCTTCGTACTCGCGAGGTGCGCAGGCTCCTGCGCAACCCGCGCTTCGACCGGCTCGCCGACGACTTCGACGAAGTCGTCTACGGCGGTCGCAGTCCCGTGCCGGACGACGTGGCTTCGGCCCGGAGCGAGTGGCCGCGCGTGCTCGAAGAGGCGCGGACGTGAGCCGCCGCTGGAGAGCCGGTCTCGGGCTCCTCGCGGTGATCGTCGCCTTCAACATCGTGCTGCGGGTGCTTGGCACGCTCACCGGCGGAACGCCGGGCGGGCCGCGGTCTTCCTCGTACGCGACCGCGCAGGCCGGGACGGCGGCGTATGCCGAGTTGCTCGGGCGCGCGGGACATGCAATCGACCAGGCTCGCTTGCTGCCACACGACGCGCCGCCGAGCGCGGCGGCAACCGTCTTCCTCCTCGATCCTCCGTCGGTCGCCTCGGCTGACCTCGACGCGCTCGCTGCTTTCGTCCGCTCCGGCGGCCGGCTCGTGGCGTCCGGACTGTCGTCGGACGCCGTGCGGGAGCTCGGGGCGAGCACGCCGCCGCGTGTGAGTCGCGGCCGCGTCGCCCGCGCCGACGGGCTGGCCATCCGGACCGACGGCGTGACATGGCGTGCCCACCGCTTCGTGTCTGTCACGCGGCTCGGGAGCGGCACCGTCGAGCTCCTCCCCGATGCGTCGCCCCTCCAGAACCGGCTGCTCGGAACCGCCGACAACGCCGAGTTCGGGCTCGCGCTCGCCGGCCCGCCAACTCGGCCGGTCGAGTTCCTCGAGAACTACCACGGCTACGGACGGTCGGCCGGGCTGAGCGCGCTGCCGTTCGCATGGAAGCTGCTCCTCGGCGGGCTTGGTCTCGCGGCTCTCGTCTGGCTCGTGGCTCGCGCCCGGCGCTTCGGCCCTCCGGAGCTGGAAGTCCGGGATATGCCTCCGCCGCGGCGCGAGTACGTCGACTCGTTGGCGCGGGTTCTGCTTCGCGGTGGTCGGCGCGAGGAGGCCGTCGAGCCCGTGCGGCGTGAGGCGCGTCGGGCTCTCCTCGCACGGGCGGCGCTGCCGTTCGACGCGGCCGACGCCGACCTCGAGGCGGCGGCGCGGCGTTTCGGCCTGCCCGACGACGAGGCCAAGGCGCTGCTCCAACCGGCGCGATCCGACGCCGACGTGCTGTCAGTCGGGCGCGCGCTTGCGCGAATGGGAGAAGATCGGCACTGATGGATGGAATCCGCGACCGCATCGTCGGCGAGGTGGGCAAGGTCGCCGTCGGCCAGGAGGCGACGGTGGAGCGGATCCTCTGCGCGCTCCTGGCCGGAGGTCACGTCCTGCTCGAAGGTGTGCCGGGCACGGCGAAGACACTCGTTGCGAATGCCGTTGCGCGCTCGCTCGGTCTCGAGTTCCGGCGGGTTCAGTTCACGCCCGACATGCTTCCGTCCGACCTGCTCGGGACGATGACCCTCCACGGCGGCGAGCTCTCGTTCCGGCCGGGTCCGGTGTTCACGAGCGTCCTGCTCGCCGACGAGGTGAACCGCACGCCGCCGAAGACGCAGGCCGCGCTGCTCGAGGCGATGGAAGAGCGGCAGGTGTCGATCGAGGGATCGCCACGCGAGCTGCCCGTCCCGTTCCTCGTCCTGGCGACCCAGAATCCGGTCGAGTACGAAGGCACGTATCCGCTGCCCGAGGCGCAGCTCGACCGGTTCCTCTTCAAGCTCGCGATCGGCTATCCGGACGAGGAGACCGAGAAGGCGATCCTCGCGCTGCGCCATCGCGGCGTGCGCCCGGCGACGCTCGACGACGTGAAGCCGGTCGTGGCGGTGGAGGAGTTGCTGCAGGCGTCGCGGGAGCTCGACGCGACCGGCGTCTCGGACGAGGTCGCGGGATACGTTACCGCGATCGTGCGGGCAACCCGAACGCTGCCGAGCGTCGAGCTCGGCGCGAGCCCGCGGGCCGGCGTCCATCTCCTCGCGGCGGCGAAGGCGGTCGCGCGACTCGACGACCGCGGCTACGTGACACCCGACGACGTCGCCGAGGTCGCGCCGGATGTCTTGAGGCACCGGCTCTTGCTTCGTCCCGAAGCCGAGCTCGAGGGCTACTCACCGGATGCAGCGGTTGCGGCCGCGCTCGACGCCGTCCCCGTACCGCGGTGACTCCCACGCCGCGCGCCGCGGCTGTCCTCGCGGGCATCGCGGTCTCGCTCCTCATCCTCCCGGTTCCCGTCGCCGTGCTCCTCGCGGTCGCACTCGCGACAGGCTTTGCGGTGGACGCGTGGCTCGTGCGCGCGCCGCCGGTTGTCGAACGGCGTGTTCCCGAGCGGCTTGCGCGCGGAGTGCCGGCGACGCTGACGCTCGCAGCGGAGGAGCCCGCACGGGTGAAGCTCCGCCAGCCCGTCCCGCCCGATCTCACGTTCACGCCGACCGGGGGTGACGGCGTGCTGACCGGGCCTCTCGTCGCCCGGCGTCGCGGTAGGCATGTTCTGCCGAAGCCGGTCGTGCGTCGCACGGGGCCGCTCGGCCTCGCCGGCTGGACGCACGAAGTGGGGGAGACGGCCGAGCTGCTCGTCTACCCCGACCTGCCCGCGGCCCGGCGGCTCGCGAGCAGCGTCCGCACCGGCCGCTTCCGCGATGAGGGGCTGCGACGGCGCGGGCCGCTCGGGCTGGGGACGGAGTTCGAGTCCGTCCGCGAGTACTCGCCGGACGACGACATCCGCCAGGTGAACTGGCGCGCGACCGCACGCCTCGGGAGGCCAATGAGCAACCAGTACCGCGTCGAGCGGGATCGCGACGTCGTCTGCGTCGTCGACTGCGGGCGGCTCATGGCCGCCCCGTTCGCCGATAGGACGCGCCTCGACGCTGCGCTCGACGCGGTCGTCGCCGTCGCCGCCGTCGCGGACGTCCTCGGCGACCGCTGCGGCGTGATCGCGTTTGCGGGTGACGTCATCCGCGCGCTGCCGCCCCGGCGCGCGGGCGCGCGAGACGTCGTGACCACGGTCTTCGACCTCGAGCCGCGCCCCGAGGAGAGCGACTACGAGCTCGCCTTCGCTCGGATCCGCGGCGTCAAGCGCGCCTTCGTCCTCGTCCTCACGGATCTCCTCGAGGAGGCGGCGGCGCAACCGCTCGTCGAAGCGCTTCCCGTCGTCGCGCGCCGCCACGCGATTGCGGTCGCAAGCTCCGCGGATCCCGATCTCGACGCGGCGATTCGCGCCCAGCCGAACGCGCCGGGGGACGTCTACCGCACCGCGGTCGCGCTCGATGTGCTCGCCGCGCGCACGCGTGCGGCTGTGCGCCTGCAGCGCGCCGGGGCGATTGTCGTCGAGGCACCTCCGGCCGTTCTCGCCGGCGCCTGCGTCAGGGCGTATCTGCGGGCGAAGTGGACGGCTCGGTTCTAGCGCGGCCACGCCAGAGGACGAGTCCCCAATAGACGGCTCCGAGGGTGACGCCCACACCGACGACTGCACCGAGTCCCGACTCCGCAAGGTTGGCCCGGTTCCCCTCCACGATCCCGGCGACGACAAGCCACGGTGCCGTGCCCACGACGAGCAGGAGTGACTGCCGGGCCTCGCGCTGCAACGACGCTCGCCGGGTACGAAGCCCCGGCGACACGATCGACCACCCGAGACTGAGACCGGCCGCGCCGGCGACGAGGATGCAGCTGAGCTCGAGAACTCCGTGCGCGGTCACGAGGTCTACGAAGCCGGCGCCGTTCCCGGCCTGGGTCATGAGACCGCCGATCACTCCGAGCATGAGCCCGTTGTAGAGGAGCGCGAACGCCGTGGCGATTCCGGCCGTGATTCCGCCGGCGAAGGCCGAGAAGGTCACGAAGATGTTGTTCGTGAAGATCGCCGTCGTGAACGCGGCCTGATCTCCGGCCGACATGTCGCGCCAGGGATGTCCGGGTTGGAGCGCCTTCTGGAACTCTCCGGGAACGACCCCGGATGCAGCCGCGGGATCGTGCGCGGCCCAGAGCGCAGCGAGCGCCGCCGAGCCAAACAGGAGCGCGAAGGCGATGAGGAGCTGCTTCCGCCGCTCGGCGACGAGCCGCCAGTAGTCGGTGGCGTAGAAGGCCAGGATCGAGCGAGTTCTCCCGCCCGAGCTGTAGACGAGGTGCCGCGCGTTGCCGACCAGCGCTTCGAGGCGCGCCGTCTCGGGCGATCCGGGCGCGGCGCGGCGCAGGCGGGCGAGGTCGGCGGCGGCCGCGCGGTACAGCGCGCCGAGTCGCAAGACGCGAGCCGGGGGGAGCCGGTCTGGCCGTCGGCCCGCCTCCGCGACGAGCCGCTCCAGCTCGTGCCAGTCGTCGTTTCGCGCCGCGATGAATGCGTCTAGCCTCATAGGGGTGGTGTTCGAGGATCGCCTGACGCTCGACACGCCCGAAGGGGTGCAACTCGAGCTTACGCTCGCCGGCGTCGGTTCGCGGTTCACGGCGGCGCTCATTGACTTCCTCATCCAAGACGCCATCCTCGTGGCGCTCGCCCTCGTGCTTGGTTACGGCGTCGGAGTCGACCCCCGTGCCGGCGGCTTTGCGGTAGCGATCTTCGTCGTCTGCTCTTTCGTCGTCTTCACGGGTTACGACGTCTCGTTCGAGGTACTCAACTCCGGGCGCACGCCGGGGAAGCGGCTCAACGGCCTCCGCGTCGTCCGGGAGAACGGCGCGCCGGTGACCTTCGCGACGAGCGCGGTGCGGAACGTGCTGCGCCTCATCGACATCCTCCCGGGCTGGTATCTCGTCGGGATCGGCTCGATTCTCGCCACCAGGCGCAACCAGAGACTCGGCGATCTCGCGGCCGGCACGATCGTTGTCCGTGACCGCCGCGTGCTTCCGCCGGAACTCCGGGTCTCGCCCTCTCTCGAGGCGCCGGCCTGGGACACGAGCGCGATTCGCCCGGAGGAGCTCGACACCGTCGTCGCCTTCCTCTCGCGCCGCGACGCGCTCGAGTACGGCGCCCGGGTGCAGCTCGCGCGCGAGCTCGCGGGCCGGCTCCGTCCCAGGATCGGCGGCTCGGTCGGTGGCGAAAGCGACGAGCTGTTCCTCGAACGGCTGGTCGCCGCGAAGCGCGGCCACGGCTAGGCCATTGGAGCTCGATCTCACCGATGCGCGCGGCGCCGCCATCGCGGTTTTGGGGGCGGGGCCGATCCTCGCGCTCCTGCCCGGCCACGCGGGTCTTCCGTGCCCACTCCGGACACTGACCGGCGTCCCGTGTCCGCTGTGCGGGAGCACGACGAGCGTCGAGGACGCCTTTCGCGGCCACATCGTCGGCGCGATCCAGGCCAATCCGCTCGGTCTGGGCCTCGTAGCTACTGCGCTCTTCCTCCTCGTCCGACGCCCCCGCCATGCTCTGCGTGTGCCGGGAGTGGTCGTCGCGTTGACCGTGCTCGGTCTCTGGCTGTTCGAGTTGCACCGGTTCTCACTCATCTGAAAGGAGTGCAGACGTGACGATGTATCCACCACCTCCCGAGACTTCGCCCCCGCCGTATCAGGGCGGCGCATCGGGTCCGCGCGCGGGATTCTGGCGCCGGTTCGGAAGCTCTTTCATCGACGGGATCATCATCGGGATCCCGACAGGGATCATCTCGACGTCGAGCAGTCGTGGAGCGGGCTACGGCATCGGTCTAGTCATCGGGGCCGTCTACTTCACGCTCATGATCGGTTCGTCGCGCGGTCAGACCCTCGGGAAAATGGTCGCCGGCATCCGCGTTATCGACTTCAACACCGGCGGTCCGATCGGCTACGGCCGCGCGTTCATCCGCTGGATCGTCAGCTACGTCTCGCTCATCGCGCTCTTGATCGGCTACCTCTGGATGCTCTGGGACAAGGAGAAGCAGTGCTGGCACGACAAAGCGGCGAACGACGTCGTCGTGCCGGTCTTCCACTACCCGATCCAGAGCTAGGCAGCGGCCCAGTCCCCATAAAGGCTCGTGTAGAGACCCTGGCGGGCGAGGAGCTCGTCGTGCGAGCCCTGCTCGACGACCTTGCCGTGCTCGAGCACGACGATGAGGTCGGCGTCGCGGATCGTCGAGAGACGGTGCGCGATGACGAACGACGTGCGGTCGGCTAGGAGGGTGCGGAGCGCTTGCTCGATCGTCCGCTCCGTCCCGATGTCGACCGACGACGTCGCCTCGTCGAGGATGAGGATCCGCGGGTCGGCGAGGAGCGCGCGGGCGAACGCGATGAGCTGCCGCTGGCCGAGCGAGAGACGCGAGCCGCGCTCGCCGAGCTGCGTCTCGTAGCCGTCCTCGAGCCGGAGGACGAGCTCGTGCGCGCCGACCATCTGCGCTGCGCGGACGATCTCGTCGGGCTTCGCACCGGGCTTGCCGAACGCGATGTTCTCGGCGACGGTGCCGGCGAAGAGGAAGCCCTCCTGCGGGACGATCCCGAGCTGGCCGCGGAGCGACGCCATCGTCACGTCGTTGAGGTCGATGCCGTCGATCGTGATCCGGCCGCTCGTCGGCTCGTAGAACCGCGCGAGGAGCTTCGCGATCGTCGACTTACCGGCGCCGGTGTGCCCGACGAGCGCCACGGTCGTCCCCGCCGGGACGTCGAGGCTCAGGCCATGGAGGACTTCTTCGCCGGTCTCGCCGCCGCGCAGGCTGTACGCAAAGCGGACATCCTCGAACCGGACGGCGCCGCGGATTTGCGCGAGCGGCTGCGCGCCCGGCGCGTCCGCGACCTCGGGCTCCTCGTCGAGGACTCCGATGATCTTGTCGAGCGCAGCGGCGGCCGAGAGGAAGGTGTTGAAGAGCTGCGAGAGCTGCTGGATCGGGTCGAAGAAGTTGCCGACGTAGAGCATGAAGGCGAGGAGCGTGCCGAGCCTCGCCGGGGTCGGGTCGCCGAAGTACTGGTAGCCGCCGTAGCCGAGCACGACGGCAAGCGCGAGCGTCGAGAGGAAGCTGACGAAGGGGAAGTAGAGGCCGTTCAGGACGACCGTCTGCATGTTCGAGTCGCGGTAGCGGCGCGCAATGGTGCGGAAGTTCTCGTTCGCGAGCTCCTCGCGGGTGAACGCCTGCACCATCCGCATCCCGGCGATGTCCTCGGCCAGCGTCGCCGTCACGAGCCCGAGCCGTTCCCGCACCGCCGAGTACGCGCGCGCCGAGCGTGAGCGGAACATCGCGGTCGCGATGCTCATGAACGGGATCACCGCGAGGGTCGCGAGCGCGAGCCGCCAGTCGAGCACGAGCAGGAGGACGGCGGTGCCGCCGAGCAACAGCACGCTCTGTGCGAGGGTCGTGACTCCGTCCGTCACGAGCTGGTCGATCGCCTCGACGTCATTCGTCATGCGGCTGATGAGGACGCCTGCGCGGTTCCGCTCGTAGAAGCCGAGCGAGAGCTTCTGGAGGTGGCCGAAGAGCTCGGTGCGCATGTCGGCGAGGATCCGCTCTCCGACCCAGCCGGTCATGTAGGTCTCGACATACGTCATGCCCCAATTCGCCAGGCCCGCGAGGGCGAAGATCCCGATCACGAGCAGGAGCTGGCCGCCGGTCTTGTGATGGAGGGCGTCGGTGAACGCGTACTTCGCGAGTAGCGGCGGAGCGAGCGCGGTCGCCGTCGCGGTCAGCAGGGAGAACCCCGAGAAGAACGTGCGCAGCCGGTAGTGCCTGGCCAGCCGCCAAAGGACCGCGAGGCGGCGGCGTGTCGTGTTCCACGACCAGTCCTCGACGTCGGCGCCGCGCTCCCGCATGAGACCCCCGCCTGCCTGGTGGACGCGCATCAGACGACCTCCTCCACTTCGGCGCGCGCCTCGACAGCGTCGGCGAACTGACGCTCGAGGAGGCCGTGATCGTGGATCTCGCGGTAGATCTCGCTTGTCCCGAGCAGCTCGTCGTGCGTGCCGCGGACGGCGATCCGGCCGCCGTCGATGACGGCGATCTCGTCGGCGAGCGCGATCGTCGAGAGGCGGTGGGCGATGATGAGCGTCGTCCGGCCGCGCATCACCTCGCGCAGGCCGTTGCGGATCTGCGACTCCGTCGTCGCGTCGACCGAGGCGGTTGCGTCGTCGAGGATGAGGATGCGCGGGTCGAGTGCGAGCGCGCGCGCGATCGCGATGCGCTGCCGCTGCCCGCCCGAGAGCGTGATGCCGCGCTCTCCGATCACCGTCTCGTAGCCCTGCGGCAGTCGCTCGACGAACTCGTGCGCCTGCGCGAGCCGCGCGACGCGCTCGACCTCGCCGTCGCTCATCTCGGGCCGGCCGAACGCGATGTTCTCCCGCACCGTGGTCGAGAAGAGGAACGGATCCTGCGGGATGACGCCGATCTCGCGGCGGAGCGAATAGAGCGTCACGTCGCGGACGTCGACGCCGTCGACGAGGACGCGACCCGCGCTCACGTCGTAGAACCGCGGCACGAGCGAGGCGAAGGTCGTCTTGCCCGAGCCGGTGTGACCGATCAGCGCGAGTGTCGTGCCGGCGTCGAGTGCGAGGTCGAGGTGCTCGAGCACGGGGCGACCGGGGAGGTACTCGAAGGAGACATCCTCGAAGCGGATCTCGCCGTCGCCGGCCGGCAGCTCGATCGCGGCGGGACTGTCCGCGACCTCCTCCGGCTCGTCGAGCACCTGGAAGATGCGCTCGCCCGACGCTGTCGAGCGCTGCGCCTGGCCGATCCACATGCCCAAGCCGCGCAGCGGCATGATGACCATGCCGATGTAGAGGTTGAAGGAGATGAAGGAACCCTTCGACAGCGTGTGGCCCGCGACCATCCGCGCCCCGAAGAGCAGGACTGCAGCCTGCGCGAGCAGCGGCAGGAATGAGAGCAGCGGCACGTACATCGCGCGCTGGCGGTTCGCGTGGATCGTCTGCCCGAAGAGCGCTTCGTTGCGGGCGGCGAACTTCGCCTCCTCCGCCGGCTCCTGCGCGAAGGCCTTGACGACGTGGACGCCGACGATGTTCTCCTCCGCCACGGTCGCCACGTCGGCGAGCTTCTGCTGCACGTCCCGCAGCGTCGGGTGCGCGATGTGGCTGTAGCGGTAGGCGAGCGCGACGAGGAACGGCGTGATCGCGAGGACGATGAACGCGAGCTTCCACTCCAAGAAGAAGAGGACGACGCTTACCGAGACCACGGTGAGGATGTTCTGGAAGAAGAAGATCAGGCCGTAGCCGAGAAAGAACCGCACGCCCTGGAGGTCGACCGTCGCGCGCGACATCAGTTGGCCCGTCTGGTGCCGGTCGTAGAAGCCGAACGAGAGACGGACGAGGTGCGAGTACAGGCCCTGGCGCATGTCCATCTCCACGTCGAGCGACTGCTGGCCGGAGAGCATCCGGCGGCCGAGCATGCACGCGCCCGAGACCGCGCCGAGCCCAGCGATGATTCCGACGTCGACCCAGAGCTTGTGCGTGTCGTGATGGGCGAGCGCGCCGTCGATGAGGTTCCGGCCTGTCACCCAGATCAGCCCGATCTGACACGCCTGCGAGCCGACCGCGAGCACGATCGAGACGGCGACGCCGCGCCGGTACGGGCGGAGGAAGCCGAGCAGCCGCGCGAACGTGCGGCGGAACGGAACCTCGGCGGGCGGGACGCTCATCGCATTGAATCTACCGACGGCCCCTCGTATGCTCCTTCGGTGGCCGACCTGGAGCAGAACAAGGCGCTCACGCGCCGAATCTGGGAAGAGGCGTGGCGTGACCACCGTGTCGACGTCGGCGAAGAGCTCTTCTCCCCGGACATCCAGCTCCACGTAATGGGCCGCACGGTGGCGGGGCTCGCTGACATGCGCGCGACCCTCGAGCGGTGGCTTGCGGCCTTTCCCGATCTGTCAGCGGAGGTCGACATGCAGGTCGCCGAGGGCGATCTCGTGGCCGAGCGGGTCACGTTCAGCGGAACGCACAGTGGCGGGCCGTTCCAGGACATCGAGCCGAGCGGCGCGCCTTTCGCGTTCACCCAGACGACGATTTGCCGCGTGGCCGACGGCAAGATTGCGGAGATATGGGAAGACGTCGACTGGGCCGGCCTCATCCGCCAGCTCCGCGTCTCCTAGAGAGCCGACAGCTCGTCGCGCACGAGCGCGAGCCCACGATCGAGCCGCTCCTTGTTCGCCGGGACGGACGGCCAGCTGCTCGCGCCTGACGGGTGGGGGAGCGGGACGACGACCGTTCCGGCGGCCTGCTCGTAGCGCTCGCCGACGTGGGGAGTGAGGGTCGTGAAGCCGAGCTGGCGCTTCAGCGCGAGGAGGCCGACGGTGACGATCAGCCGAGGGCGCAGTAGCGCGAGCTCCCAGTCGCGCCAGAACGCGCACAGCTCCTGCTCGTCCGGCTCGGGCGTCCGGTCGCCGCGGCCCGTCGGCGAGCGTCCGGGGTCGCAACGCGTCACCGACGCGCAGTAGAACGACGCGTAAAACTCCTCCTCGCCGAGCTGGAGCCAGTCGCGGAGTTTCCGGCCGGCGCTCCCGCGCCAGGGCAGCCGCTCGACGCCTTCGACCGGGCCGGGCGCCTGGCCGAAGAGATACGCGCGCTGTGGCGGCCGGGCGGGCGGCGCCCGCACCGGCAGCGAGTGGAGCGGATGGCCGGCCTCGGCACAGGCGCGGCAGCGCGAGAGGTCGCGCTCGAGCGAGGCGAGGGAGCGGTACGAGGACTTGCGCGCGGTCACGGGGTTGGAGCGTAGGCTCGCGGCGTGGCGAACGCGATCGGTCTCACCGGCGACGACCTCACCGTCGAGGACGTGTGGGCCGTCGCCGTCGAGGGTGCGACGGCGGAGCTGACGGACGCCGCGCGCAGCCGTATGCGCGCCGCCCGCGAGCTCGTCGAGCGCGCCGCGCACGGCACGAGCGAGCACACGTACGGCGTCAACACCGGCTTCGGACGCTTCGTCGCGGTCTCGATTCCGGAGGAGCAGACCGAGGAGCTGCAGCTGCGACTCCTCCGCTCGCACGCGTGTGGAGTCGGCGAGCCGTATCCCGACGAGGTCGTCCGCGCCGCGCTGCTCCTGCGCGCGAACGCGCTCGCGAAGGGGACATCGGGCGCACGGGTCGAGACGGTCGAGCTCCTGCTCGCGTTGCTCGCGCGCGGCGTCCTGCCGGTCGTGCCGGCACGCGGCTCGGTCGGAGCGTCGGGCGATCTCGCGCCGCTTGCACACCTCGCGCTGCCCCTCGTCGGCGAGGGCGAGGCGTGGTTCGGCGGCGAGCGGCTTTCCGGTGCAGACGCTCTTGCGCGCGCCGGTCTCGAGCCCGTCCGGCTCGCGGCGAAGGAAGGGCTCTCGCTCATCAACGGCACGCAGTTCATGGCGGCGATGCTCGCGCTCGGGCTCGTCCGCGCTCGGAGGCTCGCGCGCACCGCTGACATCGCGTGCGCGCTCTCGATCGAGGCGCTGAACGGCTCACGCACCTCGTTCCTCCCGCAAATCCACGCGCTCCGCCCTCTGCGCGGCCAGGTCGCGGCTGCGGCGAACATCCTCCGGCTCCTCGACGGCTCGCCGATCATCGAGGCGCACCGCTGGTGCGACAAGGTGCAGGACGCGTACTCGCTGCGCTGCGCACCACAGGTGCACGGCGCGTCGCGCGACCTCCTCGACTACGCGGCGTACACGGTCGGCGTCGAGGTCAACGCGGCGACCGACAACCCGCTCGTGCTCGTCGACGACGAGGCGCTCGTCTCGAACGGGAACTTCCACGGCCAGCCGCTCGCGTTCGCGCTCGACACGACGGCGATGGCCGTGTCCGAGCTGGCGAGCATCTCGGAGCGGCGCGTCGAGCGCCTCGTCAACCCGAACCTCTCCGACGGCCTGCCCGCATTCCTCACGACCGACGGCGGGCTGAACAGCGGCTTCATGATCCCGCAGTACGTCGCGGCGTCGCTCGTCTCCGAGAACAAGTCGCTCTGTCATCCCGCGTCGGTCGACTCGATCCCAACGAGCGCCGGCCAGGAGGATCACGTCTCGATGGGGAACGCCGCCGGGCTGAAGATGTGGCAGGTGCTCGCGAACTCCGAGCGTGCGCTCGCGATCGAGCTGCTCGCCGGAGCGCAGGCGGTCGAGTTCCACGCGCCGCTCGAGCCGGGAGTCGGGGGCCGCGCGGCGCGGGCGGCTGTGCGCGAGCTTTCGCCGCGCCTCCGCGACGATCGCTCGCTCGCGGCGGACATCGAGGCAGTCGCTGCGGCGGTCCGCGACGGCTCGCTCGTCGCGGCGGTCGAGGCCGCGGCAGGAGAGCTCGAATGAGCGACGCGCGCGTCGAGGCGCTCTGCGGCGACCTCTCGTCGATCCGCGCGCCGCGCGGCACCGACCTCAACGCGCGGCAGTGGTCGACCGAGGCGCCGCTCCGCATGCTCCTCAACAACCTCGACCGCGAGGTTGCGGAGCGGCCGGAGGATCTCGTCGTCTATGGCGGCTCCGGGAAAGCGGCCCGCAACCATGAGGCGCTGCGCGCGATCGTCGGCTCGCTCCTGGAGCTCGGGCCTGCCGAGACGCTGCTCGTGCAGAGCGGCAAGCCGGTCGGCGTCTTCACGACGCACGAGGGCGCGCCGCGCGTGCTCATCGCAAACTCGCTCCTCGTGCCGAAATGGGCGACGTGGGACGAGTTCCGCCGGCTCGAGGCGGAGGGGCTGACGATGTTCGGCCAGATGACCGCCGGCTCGTGGATCTACATCGGCTCGCAGGGGATTCTCCAGGGCACGTACCAGACGTTCATGGCGGCGGCCGAGAAACACTTCGGCGCCTCGTCCCTCGCCGGTCGCACCGTCCTGACCGCAGGCCTCGGCGGGATGGGCGGCGCGCAGCCGCTCGCGGGGACGATGGCCGGCGCGGCGATCCTCTGCATCGAGGTCGACCCGACCCGGATCGAGCGGCGCCTCGAGACGCGTTACCTCGACGAGGCGACCGACTCTCTCGACGACGCGCTCGCGCGCGTGCGCGCCGCGGCGGCGGAGAAGCGCCCGCTCTCGGTCGGCCTGCTCGGGAACGCCGCCGACGTCGTGCCCGAGCTCGCGGAGCGTGGGGAGGAGTTCGATTTGCTCACGGATCAGACCGCTGCGCACGATCCGCTGAACGGCTACATCCCGCGCGGCTACTCGGTCGAGGAGGCCGCCGCGCTCCGCTCGTCCGATCCGGACGAGTACCTCCGGCTCGCAGGGGAGTCGATCGTCCGCCATGTCGAGGCGCTGCTCGAGTACGTCCGGCGCGGCGCGTATGTTTTCGATTATGGCAACAACCTGCGAGGTGAGGCCGCTGACGGTGGCGTAACGGAGGCCTTCTCATACCCGGGCTTCGTCCCGGCCTATATCCGGCCGCTCTTCTGTCGCGGCGTCGGGCCGTTCCGCTGGGCAGCGCTCTCGGGCGATCCGGCGGACATCGCGGCGATCGACGCGGCGCTCAAGGAGCTGTTCCCAGACGATCCGCTCCTGCAGCGGTGGCTCGAGCTCGCGCCGGAGCGCGTGGCCTTCCAGGGGCTACCCGCGCGGATCTGCTGGCTCGGCTACGGCGACCGCGCGAAAGCGGGGCTCGCGATCAACGAGCTCGTTCGCAGCGGGAAGGTGAAGGCGCCGGTCGTGATCGGACGGGATCATCTCGACGCCGGCTCGGTCGCCTCGCCGTACCGCGAGACCGAGGCGATGCGCGACGGCTCCGACGCGATTGCCGACTGGCCGATCCTCAACGCGCTGATCAACACGGCGGCAGGCGCGACGTGGGTCAGCGTCCATCACGGCGGCGGCGTCGGGATCGGCAACGCGATCCACGCGGGCATGGTCGTCCTCGCCGACGGCACCGACGCGCAGGCGGAGCGGCTCGAGCGCGTGCTCACGACCGATCCGGGCATGGGCGTGCTCCGGCATGTCGATGCGGGCTATCCCGAGGCGATCGCGGCCGCCGAGGCGGGCGGCCTGCGGATCCCCCAGCCGCCGAGCCAGTGAAGCCGGCCCAGTGAAGCCGGCCCAGTGAAGCTCCTCGTCCGCGACCTCGCGCAGCTCGCGACGCCGGCCGGCCGCAAGGCGCCGCTCCGTGGCGCGGCGCTCGGCGCCGTCGACATGCTCGAGGACGCCTTCGTCCTCTGCGACGGCGAGACGATCGAGGCGGTGGGGCAAATGCGCGACCTGCCCGCACTCGACGGCGACGTCGTGGAGCTCGACGGACGCGGGCTCTGCGCCGTGCCGGGGCTCGTCGACTGCCACACGCACGCCGCGTTCGGCGGCGACCGGGTCGAGGAGTTCTCGCTCCGCGCTGCGGGCGCGAGCTACGAAGAGCTGCACGCAGCGGGCGGTGGGATCCTCTCCACCGTCCGCGCGACGCGCGCGCTCGGCGAGGGCGGCCTGCGCGCCGGGGTCGAGCGCCACCGCGACTGGATGCTGGCCGCGGGCACGACAACGTTCGAGGCGAAATCGGGCTACGGCCTCGACCGTGAGACCGAGCTCGCGTCGCTGCGCGCGATCCGGGACGCGGGCGGCGTCCCGACCTGGCTCGGCGCCCACGCCGTCCCGCCGGAGTTCGACGACGCCGACGCGTACCTCGACTTCGCGCTCGCCGAGGTGCTGCCCGAAGCGGCCGACATCGCAGAGGCCGCCGACGTCTTCCTCGAGCGCGGCGCCTTCGACGCGGACCACGCGCGTCGCTACCTCGAGGCATGCCGCGACGCCGGCCTCGCGCTTCGCCTGCACGGCGACCAGTTCACGGAGTCAGGAGCGATCCCGCTCGCGATCGAGCTCGGCGCGCGCTCGGTCGACCATCTCGAGGCGACCGGAGAAGCCGGCGTGCGCGCGCTCGCCGCGAGTGACGTCACCGGCGTGCTCCTGCCGGCGAGCGCGCTCTTCCTCGACCGGCCCATGCCTCCGGCGCGAGCGCTCGTCGACGCCGGCGCCGCGGTCGCGCTCGCGACCGACTTCAACCCGGGCAGCGCGTTCACGGAGAGCCTGCCGCTCGTCTGCTCGCTCGCCGCGACGCAGCTCCATCTCTCGCCGGCGGAGGCGCTCTCCGCATGCACGGTGAACGCCGCGCATGTCCTCTGCCGCGCCGACCGGATCGGCCGCCTGGCGCCCGGCTTCCGCGCCGACATCGCGCTCCTCGACGCGCCCGACTGGCGCTATCTCGCGTACCACCTCGCCGGCCGGGTCGTCTCCCGGGTCGTGCTCAGCGGCGAGCTAGCCTGACTGGGTGCTCCTCCAGCAAATGCCATCCGCACTTCTGCCGGCTGCAAAGCGTCGCGCTGCGGCGTCCTCAGTCAGGCCGATAGCTGCGGCTATCGGCCCTCCCTGCGTCCTTGCATCGCTCGCTTTTCGCTCGGCAGCAGCACGGCAACACTCACTGGAGAAGCACTGATGCCCACACGGAAGCAGCGCAAGCGCCTGCAGAAGGAGCGGCGCCACGAGTACGAGACCGTCTGGGTCGACGGCGAAGGCAAGGAGCTCGAGGAGCCGCCGGACGACGTCGCGACGCCGGCACGCGAGCGGCGCCAGGACGCGAAGAAGCCCGAGCAGAAGCGCCCGCAACAGCGATCGACCAGCGCGACCCGCCCACCTGCGGTGCCGTCGTGGCGTCGCTCGGTGAGGCGCTCGCTCATCCTCGGCGCCGTGATCTTGGCGGTGTCCGCGATCCTCTTCAAGTCGAAGAACGGTCAGCACCAGTACGCCTCGGCGCTGTTCCTCGCAGTCCTCTACACCGCGCTCTTCATCCCGTTCACCTACTACTTCGACCGCTTCATCTACCGCCGCTGGCAGCGTCGGGAGGGCGAGCAGCCTCGGAAGCGCTGATCGACGGTAAAGCTCTGGGCCGTTCCCGGCACCCGGCGTCGTAACCACTCTCTAGACTCGCCGCCATGCCACTCGTGGTGGACAGATACGCGCTCGGACCGCTGCACACGAACTGCTACGTCGTCCGCACTGACCGCAACGCGACCGAAGCAGCGGTCATCGACCCGGGTGCGGACGCCGCGTCGCTGCGCCTCGAGCTCGCACGGCTCGGCGCCTCGACCGCCGGCATCCTCGTCACGCACGGCCACTTCGACCACGTCGGCGGCGTCGCCGATCTCGCGGAGGGAACCGGCGCGGAGGTCTGGATGACGGAGGGCGAGCGGGAGCGGCTCGAGCGCTTTACCGAGTTTGCGCCGGTCGGCGTGCAAGGACGGGCGTACGCGCCGGAGCACCTCGTCTCAGGCGGCGAGAAGGTCGAGGTCGCGGGGATCACGTTCGAGTGTCTCGCCGTCCCCGGTCACTCGCCTGCGCACGTCGCGTATTACGCGGACGGGGAGCTATTCAGCGGCGACCTGCTCTTTGCCGGCTCGGTCGGACGCGTCGACCTGCCCGGCGCCGACTGGGACACGCTCCTCGATTCCGTCCGCATGCTCGCCGACCGGCTGCCGCCGGAGACGGTCGTCCATCCCGGCCACGGCGCCGAGACGACCCTCGGCGTCGAGCTCGCGCGCAACCCCTTCCTGGCCGAGCTCCGTACCGAAGCGTCGTGAGCGAGAAGTTCCAGGCGCCGCGCGGGACGCACGACGTCCTGCCGGCCGACCGTCTCTGGTGGCACGTCGTCCGCACCATCGAGGAGCAGTGCGCGCAGTACGGCTGGTCGCGCATCCAGACGCCGGGCTTCGAGGAGACAGCGCTCTTCGAGCGGACGTCCGGCGCCGCCTCCGATGTCGTCCACAAGGAGATGTACACGTTCGAGGATCGGGGCGAGCGCTTGCTGACGCTTCGTCCCGAAGGCACTGCGCCGATCGCGCGCGCGTACGTCGAGCACGGCCTCGCGCAGGAACCGCAGCCGGTCAAGGCGTACACGATCGCGCCGATGTACCGCTACAGCAGGCCTGGCCGCGGCCGCTATCGCGAGCACTGGCAGCTGTCGCTCGAGGCGATCGGCTCCCCTGACCCCGCGATAGATGCAGAAGTCATCCAGTTCTACGTGGAGCTGCTGCAGCGCCTCGGCGTCACGGAGTGGTCGCTCCTGCTCAACTCGATCGGCGACGAGAACTGCCGGCCGCAGTACGTCGCGAAGCTCGAGGAGTGGCTCGACGGCCATCCCGAGCTCGCGAGCGACGAGGAGCTCGCGCACAAGCGCGCGACAAGCGTCCTGCAGGTCTTCGACGTCAAGAACGAGCGGGTCCGCGCGGCGCTCGACCTCGCGCCGAAGATCGGTGACTCCCTTTGCGACGACTGCCGCGCCCACTTCGACGCGGTCAAGGCTCACCTCGACGCGTACGGCATCAAGTACACGCTCGACCCGGCCCTCGTGCGCGGGCTCGACTACTACTCGCGCACGACCTTCGAGTTCGTCGGGCCGGAGGAGAACGTCAATTCGACGCTCGCCGGCGGCGGGCGCTACGACGGCTTGGTCGAGGCGGTCGGCGGTCCCTCGACGCCCGGCATCGGCTTCGGCGCCGGCCTCGAGCGTCTCCTGCTCGCGATGGAGCGTGAGGGAGCCGAGGTTGAGGCGCCGCGCCTCGACATCTTCGTCGCCGCCGAGTCGCCCGAGCTGCGTGACAACCTCCTGCCACAGATCGCCGCCTGGCGAGCGGAGGGCCGCGCCGTCGACACCGACTACGCTGGCCGCTCGATGAAGGGACAGCTCACGCAGGCGCAAAGGCTCGGCGCGGAGACGGTTGTCGTCGCGCGCGCCGACGGGACGTACGACGTTCGGCGGCGCGGGGAGGACGACCGCGTCGTGGACGACCTCTCGGAGCTCTAGTCATGAGCGTAGGCTCGACGGAGCTCATCAGGGAGCGGAGGCGCCGACATGCGCGGCGCCGGAGCGGGTAATGGCCTGGCGCGACGTCATGTGCGGCGAGCTGCGCGCGGCCGACGCCGGCAGGCGTGTCACGGTCGCGGGCTGGGTCGACACCCGCCGCGACCACGGCGGGCTCGTCTTCATCGACCTCCGCGACCACACGGGCAAGATCCAGCTCGTCCTCAAGGAGTCCGACACGGCGCACGAGCTCCGCAACGAGTTCGTCGTCCAGGCGGAGGGCGAGGTCGTCGCGCGCGGAGCCGGCGCAGTGAACCCGAACCTCTCGACCGGCGAGGTCGAGATCCAGGTCGACGAGCTCCGCATCCTCTCGCGCTCGGCGCCGCTCCCGTTCCAGCTCGACGATGAGAACGTGGACGAGAACACGCGCCTCCGCTACCGCTGGCTCGACATGCGGACGGAGCGGATGCAGCGCAACCTCCGCATCTCACACACGGCGGTCGCCGGCATGCGGCGCACGATGGACGACCTCGGCTTCGTCGACGTGTGGACGCCGTCCATGACGCGCGGCACGCCCGAGGGCGCGCGCGACTTCCTCGTGCCCGTCCGCCTGCAGCCGGGCAAGTTCTTCGCGCTCGCGCAGTCTCCGCAGCTGTTCAAGCAGCTCTGCATGGTCGGCGGAATCGACCGCTACTACCAGATCGCGACGTGCTGGCGGGACGAGGATCTTCGCGCCGACCGGCAGTTCGAGTTCCGCCAGCTCGACCTCGAGATGGCGTTCGTCGAGCAGCCGGAGGTGCTCGACGTGATGGAGGCGGCCGTCGTCGGCGCGTTCGAGGCGGTAGGGAAGACGCCGCCGCCCCGTCCGTTCCCGCAGATCGCCTATGACGACGCGATGCTCCGCTTCGGCTCCGACAAGCCGGACCGGCGGTTCGGGATGGAGATCCAGGACGCGACCGAGATCACGCGCGGCTCGGAGTTCGGCGTGTTCAAAAACGCGCCGTGCGTCCGCTACATCGTTGTGCCGAAGACGTTCTCGCGCTCCGAGCACGAACGGCTCGAGGGCTTTGCGAAGGAGTGGGGCGCGAAAGGCCTCGCGATGCTGTCGCAGATCTCGAAGTTCCTGTCGGAGGCCGAGCTCGCGTCGTTCGGCGTCGCGGAAGGGGAGACGGCGTTCTTCGTCGCCGACGAGCAGGAGGTGGTCGAGAAGGTGCTCGGCCTGCTCCGGCTCGAGGTCGCGGGCGAGCTCGGCCTGATTCCCGAGACCGACGTCTTCCACTGGGTCGTCGACTTCCCGCTTTTCAAGCGCGACGAGGAGACGGGCGCGTGGACGTTCATGCACCACCCGTTCACGGCGCCCGCGCCCGGGACCGACGGCTGGGACGAGTCCAACCCGGAGGGCGTGCGCGGCCAGCACTACGACCTTGTCTGGAACGGCTGGGAGCTCGGTTCCGGCTCGATCCGGATCCACGACGTCGACATGCAGCAGCGCGTCTTTCGCACGATGGGGCTCGGGGAAGAGGAGCAAAGCGACAAGTTCGGCTTCCTCCTCGAGGCGCTCGCGATGGGCGCTCCGCCGCACGGCGGGTTCGCGATGGGCATCGACCGCTTCTGCGCGCGGCTCGCCGGCGAGCCGGACATCCGGCAGATGAACGCCTTCCCGAAGATCTCGAGCGGCTCGGATCCGCTCACCGGCGCGCCGACGCCGTACACGGATGTCGCGCTGAAGGAGCTCGGGATCCGCTTGGTGGAACCTCCCGCGTGAGCTAGGTTTCCAGCGGGCCCGGGCGAATGGTGAACCAACAGCACCATGAAGGGAGCCCGCGTCCACGCTTGCGTGGCAGGGCACCCACCTGAGTAATCAGGTTCCCTAGTCCGGGCCCACTACTTTCCGGCAACTCGCGGGTCTCCGTCGAAGCGGCCTGGGAGCCGTTCGGGCACTCCCTCGCTAGCGTGCATCGCATGCAGGAGCTTTTCGGCGATTCCACGCGCGGCTGTGAATGGGCGGCGGTGCGGCTTCGTGTCGACGGCGATCGGATCGTCGAGGCCGACGCGCCCGGACTCGAGCGCGAGCTCGCGGGGCTGACGCTGCTCGAGGCGGCGGCGGTCGGGGGAGAGACGCTCGCTGTCGACGCGCTCGCGAATGCGCTTGGGCCGGTCTTCAGCGCGTCCGCGTCGCCGACGCGCGTCGCGGTGGCGATGAGCGGCGGCGTCGACAGCGCGGTCGCTCTGCTTCGTCACCTGCCGGATGCGGTCGGCGTGACGCTGCGGCTCTGGCTCGATCCGGAGGGGCCCGACTCCGAGCGCGCGTGTTGCTCGCCCGACAGCGTCATCGCCGCGCGCGAGACGTGCCACCGGCTCGGCGTCCCGCACGTGACGCTCGACCTGCGCGAGGAGTTCCGCCGCGCCGTCGTCGCCCCCTTTGTGCGTGGCTACGCGCGCGGCGCGACGCCGAACCCCTGCATCCGCTGCAACGGCGGTTTCCGCTTTGCCGAGCTGCTCGCGTTCGCGCGCCGCGCGGGCGCGGCCAAGCTCGCGACAGGCCACTACGCGCGCATCGTCGAGCGCGACGGGACGCTCTTCCTCGCGCGCGGGTCCGATCCCGCAAAGGATCAGAGCTACATGCTCGCTTCGCTCGATCCGAAGAAGCTCGCGCGCGTCACTTTCCCGCTCGGCGAGCAGGAGAAGGACGCCACCCGTGCCGAGGCCGAGCGTGCGGGGCTCGCCGCCGCGCATCGGCCCGAAAGCCAGGAGGCGTGCTTCCTCGCCGGCGACGACTACCGCAGCTTCCTCGAGCGGCAGGGCCTCGCCGCCGAGCAGGGAGCGATCGTCGACGAGGACGGAAAGGAGCTCGGCCGCCACGACGGCTTCTGGCGGTTCACGCCCGGCCAGCGCCGCGGCCTCGGACTCGCTGCGCCGGAGCCGCTCTACGTCCTCGGCAGCCGCCCCGCCGAGAACACCGTTGTCGTCGGTCCGCGCGAGAGCCTAGGCCGCCGCACTGTGGACGCGCGCGGCCGTCTCCACGCCGACGTGAGGCGCGTCGAGGTGAAGCTCCGCTACCGCTCGCCGGCCGTCGGCGCGACGGTCGAGCCGACGCCACGTGGCTTCCGCCTGCGCCTCGACGAGCCGGCGTACGGCGTGGCGCCGGGCCAGGCGGCGGTGCTCTACGACGGCGATCTCGTCGTCGGCCAGGGCACCATCACCCGGGCGGAATAAGATCGGCACTCGGATGCTGGTCGCGGCATTCACCTGGGGGGATCTCTGGCGACTCGCCCTCGCCGTCTTCCTCATCGCCGTCGGCCTCTCGGCCGCGTGGTTCCTCGTGCGACTGGCCGAAACCGTTCGGCGCCTTTCGTCGTTGATCCGAGGAACGGAGGAATCACTCCTCCCGGTTCTGGACAAGGTTGGAGGGAGCATTGACCGCGTGAACCGCCAGCTCGAAAAGGTCGATCGGATAACCGACAGCGCCGTCGACGCTGCGGACAGCGTCGATACCGCCGTGCGCGCGGTCAGCATGGCCGTGACTCGCCCGGTGCAGAAGGTCTCGGGGATCGCCGCCGGCGTCAGCTCCGGCGCTTCCGATTTCAAGAGCCGCCGCGACTGGCGTCACGCCGTGCAGGCGGGGAAGCACGCGGCGGCGCTGCGCGAAGAGGACCTCGCGCAGAAGCTACGAGACGCCGGAGCGGGAAATGACTGAAGAGATCCGGCTCGTCATTCCGGCCGAGGAGGACTTCCGTCCCATCGTCCACCTCGTCACGGGCGGCCTCGCATCGAGGCTCGACGTCACGTACGACGACCTCGAAGACATCCAGGTCGCCGTCGAGGCCGTGCTCGCGCTACGCGAAGACGAGGGCGACGTGACCGTCGTCCTCAGCGCCGAGCCGGGAATCGTGCGGGCGGAGATCGGCCCGTTCGAGCCCGAGGTGCTCCATGCGATCGATGCGCGCGACGGCGACCTCGACCTCGAGCGCGTCCTCGAGACCGTCTGCGACACCCACGAGTTCGAGTCGCGCGACGACGGAGCCTGGATCGAGCTGACCAAGCAAACCTGGGCTGGAAGCGCCGGCGGCGAAGCCACCGACGCCCGGCCGGAAGACCCCGCCTCCGGCGATGGAACTGTCGGCGCATGACGCGGATCGACGACAAGATCCTCCTCCGCCGCTACCACGAGGAGGGCGACCTCCAGGCGCGCGAGAAGCTCATCGAGCAGTACATGTCGCTCGTCCGGTCGCTCGCGCGGCGCTACGCGTACCGCGGCGAGCAGCTCGACGATCTCGTCCAGATCGGCGCGATCGGGCTGATCAAGGCGATCGACCGCTTCGACATCAACCGCGGGTTCGAGCTGACGACGTACGCGACGCCGAACATCATCGGCGAGATCAAGCGGCACTTCCGCGACAAGGGCTGGGCTGTGCGCGTACCGCGCGGCCTGCAGGAGCTCAACGTCCAGCTCTCGCGCCTCATGGAGCAGCTCACGGTGCAGCTCGGCCGCTCGCCGACGATCCCCGAGCTCGCGAAGGCGGCGGGAGTGGAGGAGGAGCAGGTGCTCGAGGCGATCGAGTCGGGCCGCGCGTACACGTCGCTGTCGCTCTCGGTCGGCGGTGGCGGGGACGACGACGACCTCGACCCGCTCGAGTCGCTCGGCACGGTGGAACACCAGTACGAGGTCTCGGAGGATCGCGCCGTGCTCGCACCGGGATTCCGCGCGCTCGACGAGCGCGAGCGGATGATTCTCCAGCTCCGCTTCTTCGACGGCCTGACGCAGTCACAGATCGCGCAGCAGGTCGGGATATCGCAGATGCACGTCTCCCGCCTCATCCGGCGCTCGCTCGAGAAGATTCGCGAAACGATCGCCGCGGACGAGGAGTCGATGGCGCGCTAGATGGTTGATGCCATGAGATCGTCTGCTTCGGGGCGTGAGCTGGTGCGTCTGGGGCGCCGCGGTGGACGCTTCCCGCTGCTGGTGGCAGCGGGAAACGGCCGACGTGGCGAAGCGCAGGCCCGGCGGAGGCCGGCTCCGCCGGCCGCAGCAGGGGTCTGCGCGGCCCAGGCGTGCCAGATCGCGACCCGGACACGCGAGATCGTGGCATCAACCATCTAGGTGGTACGCGAGGAGCTCCGCCGGCTCGGCACCTGGAGTGAGCGCCATGAGCGCCTCCTCGCACGCGTCGTCATCGCCGCCGCGCTGTCTCTGGTAGTCGACGTCGTCGGCGCGCTCCTGATGTGGCGGCTGGAGATCCACAGCTTCGGCAACGCCCTGTTCTTCGCGACGGTGCAGATCCTCACGGTCTCGTCGCAGATGCCGAATCCCCTCACGCACGCCGGCCAGATCGTCGACGTCTGTCTCGAGATCTGGGCGATCTTCGTCGTCACGGCGGTCGCCGGCTCGTTCGCGTCGTTTTTTCTTGCGGGGGACGGGTAGCGTCCGGGCATGGCCGACTGGACGCTGCAGAATCTCAAGGAGGACGTCGAGAACTCCGCCGAGCGTTTCGGCCTCGCTCCTGATCTCGAGACGCGCTTCGGCCGCAAGCCGCTCGGGCTCGAGGGCGGCGGTTTCAGCTACCAGCGCCTCGCGCCGGGGTACGTCGTCCCGTTCGGGCACCGGCACGCGAGCCACGAAGAGGTCTATCTCGTTCTCGCCGGCTCGGGGCGCGCGAAGCTGGACGGGGAGGAGCAGGAGCTGCGGCAGTGGGACGCGCTGCGCGTCCCGCCGGCCGTCGCGCGCGGCTTCGCCGCAGGCCCGGATGGGATGGAGCTCCTCGTGATCGGCTTCGGCGAAGCCGGCGACGCCGAGATGCTCCAGGGCTACTGGGACGCGACCTAGCTCCGTCACACACTCGGCATGCAGCCGGAACGGTTTCCGCTTGACAGCCGACGCGTTCCACCAGGCGTGTCGGACACCGGGCACGAGCTTCAGGTGAGAGATGCGCTCGCGCACGCGAGGAGCGGTTGACTAACGGCGTATAACTAGCGCGTGAGGTTCGCAGCCCTGCTGTCGATCGTCGGTCTGCTTGTTGGTTGTGGCGTCGCCGCTCGTACGGTCGGCACCTCGCACTCGGCAAGACTCATCCAGGAGGGACTACAGCCGCCCGCCCACGTTCAGGCACGGCGCCTCGGGCCGAACGCTCGGGCCTATCACCTGCTTTCCCCCGGTGCCGCGATGCCGAGTGACTTCACTGGAATGCGCTTCTTCTTTAGCCCGTCTGTCGCGTTCGCCATCGGTGCGCCGCGGGGATTCGTTGGAGTCACCTATCCCCTGCACACGTCGGATGGTGGGAAGACTTGGCGAGTAGCCGGCCCCGCGCTCTATACCCAAGGAGCGCACGCCGGAATTGCAGTCGCACAAGGCGGCGTCATCAGCCCGCGGATCTGGTTCGCCTGCTGCGGACTCAACGGCGTGGTCGACGTCACACCGAACGCCGGAAAGGTCTGGTGGCAGACCTTCTTCCCCGGCGAGGTTCTCACTGTTTACCCAGGCCCGAGCATGTGCGGACGACTGATCGCGATCGTTCAGCCATTCAGCAAGCGACCGAATCCGCCGTTGTGGACATACGCCTCCAACTCGGGCCGGCATTGGACAGATCTGAGGAACCCGAACAGCCAGAGCTGCGTGCGGACTACCGCCACGTCCCCTCTACGTCGGTAGACGCTCCGGAGGCCCCGGCCCCTCGAGTCAGGTGACATTCCCGCGTACTGGCCCAGGCGAGAGCGCTCGCGTCAGAGTGGCCTGGCGAGAGGCGGCTTCGCTCCTGTCTACGATCCACGCGTGACCGAGCTGCGCGAGTTGACCTCCGAGCATCACGAGATTGCAGAGCGATTCTGGCAGTTGTTCCTCCACGATCTCTCAGAGTTCCGGAACTCCCATCCGGACGAATACGGCACGTTCAAGCGGCAGCATCTCGAGCCGTATCTCGTCCCCGACTCGGACCGCGTCGCTTACCTGGTCTACGGCTCGACCGGCCCGGTTGGACTCGCCCTCGTCTCCGGTCTCACCGGCGAGGTGCGGCGATTCGACCAGTTCTTCATCGTTCGTTCCCAACGGCGAGCGGGCGTTGGCCACGCAGCCGCGAAGGCAACAATCAGCCGCTTTCCGGGGCGGTGGGAGGTCGGATTCCAGAATGAGAACCCACGCGCGGCGAATTTCTGGCGGCGCCTAGCGGCGGGGAGTGGG
>Ga0265338_10002374_pt1 | contig 28399 bp, 21 predicted proteins | sample 42126metaG_FD_193579 | JGI IMG/M metagenome (GOLD analysis project Ga0265338, IMG submission 193579) | Rhizosphere microbial communities from Carex aquatilis grown in University of Washington, Seatle, WA, United States - 4-21-26 metaG | ecosystem: Host-associated > Plants > Roots > Rhizosphere...
TGAAGTGGCCGCGCTCGTTCGTCCGGGGAAAACCCTGTCGGCCGCGCGCCCATTGGTGGGAACATTGGAACGCGCGCCGTGGAACGAAATCGCCGCGTTCAGACCGGAGGTTTGCATTCACACCGCATGGATCGCGACGCCCGGGGTTTATCGTGATTCGCCGGAGAATGAACGTCTGGAGGAATGGAGCGAAATGTTCATCCGCCAGGCCGTGGCTGGCGGTGTCCGGCGCGTGGTCGCGCTGGGCACGTGCATCGAATATAAGATGACCGGCAAAATTTTATCGGAAGAAACGACACCGCTCGCGCCCACGACAAAATATGCCCGCTGCAAAGACAACTTGCGGCGCAAGCTGGACCAGGCCGCTCGCGCGGACGGTTTTTCGTTCAGTTGGGCAAGGGTGTTTTATCCCTACGGGCCGGGTGAACACCCGGCACGGTTGGCCAGTTCGGCCATCAATCAGATTCGTCGCGGTGAAATTTTGGAACTGAAAAATGGAGACAGCATAAAAGATTTTATCTTCATTGACGATCTGGCGGCGGCAATTCTGACCGTGGCGACCGGTGATGCCCAGGGAGCAATTAATCTTGCCACCGGAACCGGTGTCCCGGTGCGCGAAGTCGCCCGCACCATTGCAGAATTATTGGGGCGGCCCGAACGGGTCCGCGAAACCGCGCCCGCCGTGCCCGACCCGTTCGGCTTCGTCGTGGCCGATGTGCAACGGCTGCGTGCGCTCGGCTGGCAACCGCGCGTCACCTTGCGCGAAGGTTTGCAACAACTCATTCAATCATCAAAACCATGAAGCCGCTGACACAATGCCCGGGTTGCGGCTGCGCGCGTTTATGCGCGACCTGGCGGATTGCGCGGCAACCGGTGGTTTTGAACTACCGTTTTACCTCGGCGACGGCAGCCGCGCGCGTCGCCCGGCGGAATCTGTGTCTCGCGCAATGCCCGGGTTGCGGATTGATTTTTAACGCCACTTGGGATTCCGCCGCCGTGCCTTACGATGGCAATTACGAGAATCGACAATGCTGTTCCCCGGCGTTTCAGGAACACCTGCGCGCGGTGGCTGACAGCCTTGTCGCAAAATATCAGTTGCAGGGTGGTCGCATTCTGGAGGTCGGCTGTGGCAAGGGGGACTTTCTCAAGTTGCTCTGCGCGCGGGCGAAGGCGGTCGGGGTCGGCTACGACACTTCCTATGAGGGGGCGGCCTCGCTTTCCAAGGGGCGGGTGCGATTTCATCGGCGCTATGTCGCGGCGCGGGATATTCGCACGCCGTTTGACGCCATCATCTGCCGTCACGTCGTGGAACACGTCGGAGACATCGGCAAATTTCTCCGCGGGCTGCACGACATCGCGGCGGCTGCCGGCGACCCGGTCACGGTCATCGAAACTCCGGCCTTTGAATGGATCGCGCGGCACGGCTGTTTCTGGGACGTTTTTTACGAGCACTGCAATTACTTCACGCTGCCGTGTCTCGCGCATTTGTGCGGGCAGGCGGGATTTCGCATTGTCCGGCAACGGCTGGTCTTTGGCAGACAATACCAGTTGCTGGAATTGAAGGTCCGGCGCCGCGGCCCTGGAAAATTGCGTCCACCCGGCATGCCCGTTCGGCTGCCAACTTTCGCCCGCAAGGCGGACGCGATGTTGCGACGGATGGAAACCCGTCTGCGCCGTTACGGCGCCGCGCGGGGTTGGGCCATTTGGGGTGCGGGCGCGAAGGGCGTGGCGCTGGTCAACCGTCTCCGGCGCTGGCCGCCGCGATTCGTTATTGATTCCAATGCGGCCAAGCAGGGCTGTTTTGTTCCCGGCTCGCGCATACCGATCATTGCCCCGGCCGATCCGCGCATCAGCGGGTTGGAATTGGTTCTCATCGCCAATCCGAACTACGCGGCGGAAATCGCTTTCACCTTGCGACGGGTTGGTTTCACTCACACTATTCTCACAGTCTGACTTCATGCGAATCACGATTGACACCGACGCGCGCACGCTGGTCTGTGAAGACCAAAACGGGCGCCGCGCGCTGCCGCTTTATTCCGACGAGGCGTTTGAGCTGCTTTCCCATCATTGGGTCAAGGTGGGTTGGAATCAAAAGTACGCCTACACATTCACCTGGCTGGGGCGGCCGATCATCCAATTGCCCGAAGACGTTCTGCGGATGCAGGAAGTGATTTATCGGGTGAAGCCGGATGTGATCATTGAAACCGGCATCGCGCACGGCGGCTCGCTCATTTTTTCGGCCAGCCTTTGCCGGCTGCTGGGCAAAGGCCGCGTCATCGGCGTGGACATCGAAATCCGCCCGCACAACCGGCGGGCCATCGAGGCGCACGAACTTGCGCCGCTTATCACATTGATTGAAGGCAGTTCCACCGCGCCGGAAATCGTCGGGCAGGTCGCCAAACTGGTTCGCCCCGGAGAAAACGCACTGGTGGTCCTCGACTCGTGCCATGCGAAGTCGCATGTAAAACAGGAGCTGGAAGCCTACGCCCGGTTTGTCGGCGTGGATTCCTATATCGTGGCCACCGACGGCAGCATGAAGGATTTGTGGGATGTGCCGCGCGGCCAGCCGGAGTGGAAACAAGATCATCCGGTCGCCGCCGCCGCGGAATTCTTGAAGGAACACCGGGAGTTTGTGCTGGAGCAACCGGCGTGGCTGTTCAACGAAAGTTCCTTGAGCCGAAACATCACCCATTGGCCGGATGCCTTTTTGCGCCGGGTGCATTGAGATTGGTTCGGATCTGTTTTCCATCCGTTGTGTGCCATTCCGTCTGGCGAAAAATTGGAACCAGCACGCCGGCCAGAGTACGCAGCCTCGTCAGCCAAGGTCTGGCTCCCCGCGGCAGCAATTTCCATCGGGCTTGAACTTGACTGAAGGAACGGTGAAATAGGCCTGCGACGCAGGCAAGAGGGGCATTTAAAAAGTGTTTACGCTGATCCAACCGATAAGCTGCTGGCCTTGTCAAAATAACGACGATATACTTTTTGGCAAATGGCTGAGATTTCCTTCGCGCGTCTTCGGGAGGCGGTTTGTTTTCGCCTGGGGCGTGGTCTGGCCGGCAGAAAGGCTTCCAGCGGCTCAGTGACGTTCTGCCTCGCTCACTTCAATGCGCCGGATTTTCTCGACGCCACGCTGCATTCCATTCGCCGCCATTATCCCGATGCGCGCATCATGGTGGCCGATGCGAGTTCCGTTTGGCCGGAGTTTTGCGCCGCCAAATCCGTCTGCTCCCGGCAGGGGGCCGAATTGCATCCGCTCCTGAATTTTCATCGCCACACCGGTCTGCTTAATTACATGTTCCGGAAAATAGCCACGCCGCTGGCGGTTTTTCTTGATCAAGATTGCGTCCTGCTGGAGTCGCTCGACCCGTTGTTGCAAAAAATGGCGGAAGGCATTTTGCTGGCCGGGCCCAGGGATGAAATGTGGGTCACGCACCCGAATGTCTGCACCCAATACCCGCAATTGCGGAATGAGCGGTTTCGACTTTGTCCGCAATTCATCCACGCGAGCCTGATGGTGATGAACATCGGGCAAATTCGCGGTTGGATTGGCCGGCAGCCGTTTCGCTGGGAACCCGCCTGGGGACCGCATCCGCTGGAGCGTTATTATGGATTTACTGAACGCGTGCGGCGGAAAGCTCCTCATGCGATTCTGGATTTGGACTCGCAGCAAACCGGGTATGGAATGGGAACGGTCTATTTGCACGGCGGCCGGCCGCTGGCCTATCACAACTGGTTTAGCGGCCAGGTCTATGGCCAACGGGGGAAAATGGAGGCCGTATTGGATGCTGACTGGCTGCGCGCCGAGATGAAACGGTTCCTCGACGATTACTGGAACGACAAGGTGGATTTCAAGCTGGCCTCAACGATTCGTGAAAGGAACGGAGGGGCAAATCGTTAGCGACTCCCGTTTTCTTATGGCTCCCACGATAACTCTCGAGACCAAATGTTGGGAAGGCGACTGGAAACGCATTCTCACCGGCGAACATCTACGTCTCCTGTCGGAGCGGAACGTTTATCCTTTCAGTGAAAAAATCCTGATGATCAACAACGTGATTAAACCCGCCGTCGTATCCAAACACGCGGAGCGCGCCATTCAGCAGGGATGGATAACCAAATATATCCTCGTGGCGGAACATGCCGCCGAGGCGCTCGATTTTTTTTCAATCAGCCGCGAATCTCTGGGCATCGGCTATCCCTATTCCATCGCCGAACTGGTGGGAATTTATTTGTGCCGCTCCGATTTTCTTTTGCACTACGCCGGCGATTGCCTGCCGGCGGCCGCCAGTGATTGGGTGTCCCGCGCGGTGGGTTTGATGGCGAAGGACCCGCGCATCAAAGTCTGCAGCCTCCATCCGGGCGAAGACCTCGGCGGAGAAAAGCCGGGTTTGGTGGGGGAAACGGATGACTTTTACCTGGGACAGGGGTTTTCCGATCAATGTTACCTTGTCCGCACCGAGAATTTTCGCCAACGCATCTACCACGAATCCCACCCCGCCTCGGCGCGTTATCCGCGATATGGAGGTGAACTTTTTGAAAAGCGAATTGACTCCTGGTTGCGAAACCACGGCCATCTTGCTGCTGCATTCAAGCACGCCTTCTATACGCACAAAAATTGGCGCCTGTCGCTTTTCGACCGGGCCAGAATCCTTTGCGCGAAAAGGCTGCGAAAAGTTTAAGCACGATTTCGCGCTGATGATGACCCGGGCGGCCGGTGGCAAAGGCTGGCCGGCTTCACGGACGGTCCCACCGACCGTCGGAAAAAGTCTCGCAAGACCGGCCTGCCTTCCGGCAAACTCCCGCAAGTTGCATGATTGAATTTCTCCACCGATTGCTGAATCTGGCCAGGCCGTATTGGCTGCGGCTGGTTCTGGGCATTGTGTTCGGATTTCTGGGCGGCCTGGTCGAACCGATGCTGGTGCTGTTGGTGCCGCTGGTCGGACGGGTGGTTTTTGCCGGCGCGGGCGCGGCCAGCGCCTCGAACACGCTGAATAATCTGTCTCCCAAACTGAAACCCATCGCGGACACCGTCGCCTCCTGGTTTTCCGCCTCCGACGCTTCGCCCGCCGCCACGATGAAAATTCTGGCGATTTCGCTGGTGCCGCTCGTGTTTATTTTGCGCGGCGCGTTCAGCTATCTGAACGTGTATTGCCTCCAATGGGCCGCCGTCCGCGCCATCACCGATTTGCGTGTCCGGTTGTTTGCCCATCTGCAAAACCTTTCCGTCGGTTTCTTTGCCCGGTCCAACACCGGCGATTTGATGTCGCGCATCAACTCGGACACCATGGCCTTGCAAAATACCATCACCGGGACGCTGGCCGTCATCGTCAAAGACCCGGCCACGGTGATATTCATGGTGGGCGTAATGTTCTACGTGGATGCCAAACTCACGCTCATTTCGATGCTGGCTTTTCCCATATGCCTCATTCCCATCATCGTCTTCAGCCGCAAAGTGCGCAAATCGGCGGTCGTCGTCCAGGACAGTTACGCCGAGCTGTCAACGGTGATGCACGAGTCCTTCACCGGCAACCGTATCATCAAGGCCTACAACCTCGAGGCCCGGGCCATTCAGCAATTCAAGGAGGTTTCCCAACGCTTCGTCAGCCATCGCATGCGAATCATCCGTTCGGAGGAGATTCCCGGCCCGCTGAACGAGTTTCTCGCCGCCATCGGCGTGGCCCTGTTGATCGGCTACTTCGCTTTTCAACCCAATCCCAATGTTGCGAAAGTCATTCAATTCGGCATGGCGATATTTGTCGTGTATCGCCCCATCAAGAACATCACCCGCCTCCACAACCAGCTGGAACAGGCGCGCGCCGCCAGCCGGCAGGTTTTTGAGCTGCTCGAATTGCAAAACTCCGTCGGCGAGCCGGTGCAGCCCAAAATTCTCAAGGCCGCCGGCATGGACATTCAATTCGATCACATCCATTTTTCCTACGGCGAAAAAGTCGCGCTGGACGACATCCAGTTGCAAATCAAACCCGGCCAGCTCGTCGCGCTCGTTGGCGCCAGCGGCTCCGGCAAAACCACGCTCGCCAATCTGCTCCTGCGTTTTTACGACCCGGAACGTGGCGCCATCCGCATCGGCGGCACGGACATCCGTGACGTCACCACCCGCGACCTGCGGAACCAGATCGCCGTCGTCACGCAGGAAACCATTTTGTTCAACGACACCATTCAGCGGAACATCGAGCTGGGCCGGCCCGGCGCGACGAACGATGAGGTCATCGCCGCCGCCCGCCATGCGTATGCTTACGAATTCATCATGGAAAAGCCGAACGGTTTTGACACCATCATCGGCGAAAAAGGCGTGACGCTTTCCGGCGGCCAGCGCCAGCGGCTCGCCATCGCCCGCGCCGTTTTGAAAAACGCGCCGATTCTCGTGCTCGACGAGGCCACCAGCGCGCTCGACACCGAATCCGAACGCGCCGTGCAGTCCGCGCTGGATGAATTGATGAAAGGCCGCACGACGATTTGCATCGCCCACCGGCTTTCGACGATTTTGCACGCCAATGTGATTGTCGTCCTTGACCAGGGCCGCATCGTGGAAACCGGCACGCACGCCGAACTGGTCCGGCGCGGCGGCGTTTATCAGAAATTGTACGAGTTGCAATTTCAGTCATGACGCGAATGTCATGGAGGATTCACCCAAAATCCTGGCCATTCAGTTCAAATACTTTGGCGATGCGGTCATGCTGACCCCGGCGTTGCGGGCCATTCGCGGCCGTTTTCCGAAGGGCGCGCTGCACGTGCTGGTGCCGGAGGAAATCGCGCCCCTTTTCCATCATCTGCCCTGGTTGGATCGCGTCTGGGCGATGCCGCGCCGGCGCGGTCGCGCGCGTTTCAGCCAAAGCTGGCCGGTCATTCGCGCGCTGCGCCGCGAACGTTTTGATCGCTCGGTGGATTTTGCCGGCAACGATCGCGGCGCGATTTTGAGTTTGCTCGCCGGCGCGCGGCAACGACTCGGGCTCCTGGGGCCGGGCGGTTTTCTTGGCCGGAGATTTTGTTACCACCAGCGTGTTTCGCCCGCCCCGCTCACGCAGCATGAGTCGCTTCGATTGGCGCACGTTTTGTCCGCCTGGAATATTGCGCCGCCAGCTTCACTGGAGCCGGAAATTCGAGCCGACCCGGCTTTGGCGGTGGCAGCGGAAAAATTGCTGCCGCCAAAAACAATCCTTTGTCACATTGCATCGAGCCAGCCGAAAAAGGAATGGCCGGTGCGGCATTGGGCGGCTTTTTATCAAATGGCGGTGGCCGCAGGGTGGCGACCCGCTTTCACCACGGCCACGGGTTCCCGTGAACAGGCATTGATGGCTGAATTAAAAAAGCTCGCACCGCAGGCGCCGATTTTACCGGTTGTGCCCGGGCTGAACCGGTTTCTCGCGCTGTTGAACCGGGCGGAAGTTTTTATTTCCGGCGATACCGGCCCATTGCATTTCGCCGCCGGCCTGGGCGTGCCGACCATTGCTTTGTTTGGTCCCACCTTCGCTGCGCAGTGGGCGCCGCGCGGCCAGCGCCATCGGGTTCTGACAGGGACGTTGTGTTCCTGTGACGGCAACGCCAGCGTTTGTCAAAACGCCAATCATTGTCTTGCGGCCATTTCACCCGGACAGGTTTTTAATTGCCTGCAAGTTGTTTTGGGGGAATCCCACCGTCAGTAAACGCCCGGCAACTCATTTCCGTTCCAGCCGCTCCAGCAATTTTCCGTGGATGCCACCGAATCCGCCATTGCTGAACACGCAAACGATGTCGCCGCCCTGGGCCCGCTTTGCGATATGTGTGACGATGGAATCCACATCCGGCAAATAAGCCGCATCCTTGCCCGAGGTTTTCAAGTCCTGCATGAGTTTTTCGGGATTGAGCCGTTCTTCCGCGGCGATCTGCTCGAGCCGCGCGACCTCGGCGACCACGACGGCGTCGGCATCCGAAAAAGCCGTGACGAGTTCATCCTGAAACACCTTCCGACGCGTCGTGTTGCTGCGCGGTTCAAAGACGGCCCAGATTTTTTCGCGGGGATGTTTGATGCGCAGCGCGCGGAGCGTTTCCCGGATGGCGGTCGGGTGATGACCAAAGTCGTCCATGACGGTCACGCCACCGGCCAGTCCGCGCACTTCCATGCGGCGCTTGATGCCTTTGAACGTGTCGAACGCGGATTGGATCTGTTGATTCTTCAATCCGCAATGCTTCGCACAGGCGATGACCGCCAGCGCATTCCGCGCGTTCAGTTCGCCCACCATGTTCAGGTGAAATTTAAAGCTCGGGATTTCAAATTCGGTGGCCGTCGGACCATAACGGAGATTGAAGGCCTGAACCGCGTTGCCTTCGCCAAGGCCAAACCGTTTCACGGGACAATGGGTGACAGCCAACAAGGGCGCGAGATTTGGGTCGTCGCCGTTGCCGAGCAAAAGTCCGTTGCGCGGAATGAGCCGGATGAAATGCGAGAAGGATTTTTTAATCGCGTCCAGGCTTTCAAAAATGTCGGCGTGATCGAATTCGAGATTGTTGATGACGGCGACTTCCGGCTGGTAGTGGACGAACTTGCTGCGCTTGTCGAAAAACGCGGTGTCGTATTCGTCGCCCTCGATGATGAACCATTCGCTGTCGGTGAACCGCGCGCCCTGGCTGAGGTTGTTTGGAATGCCGCCGATGAGATAGCTCGGATTCAGCCCGTTATGCTCAAAAACCCAGGTCAGCAGCGAAGTCGTGGTGGTTTTGCCGTGCGTGCCGGCGACGACGATGGAGCGTTTGCCGCGGATGAAAAATTCCTTGAGCAACTCCGGCAGCGAACAATGGCGCAGTTTGTGGTCGAGCACGAACTCCGCCTCCGGGTTGCCGCGCGAAATGGCGTTGCCGATGACCACGAGGCCGGGCTGGTGCGCGAGGTTCCGCTCCGCATAACCGTTCATCACCCCGATCTTTCGGTCGGCCAGAAATGTGGACATGGGCGGATAGACGTTCTGGTCCGAGCCGGTGACGTCGAATCCTTTTTCCTTCATGGCCGCCGCGGCGGACGCCATGGCCGTGCCGCAGATGCCGGTGAAGTGCACCGATTTGATTTCCGATGAAAACATGCCGGTGAATTAAACCACGAAGCGGCAAAGGCACAAAGTTTTTTGATTTCCCGGCAACATCGTCTCCGGCGATAAACAGCCTTTTTGTGGACGCTATTCAGTTTTCAACCCTTGATTTCCCGCTACACTGTCGCCAATGCACTGGCTGCAAACGATTGATACAGCTTTATTCCGCTTTATCAACGGATCGCTCAGCAATCCGTTCTTCGACCGGCTCATGCCGGCGTTGAGCGGCAGCGAGGGGGTCATGAGCTGGTTTGTTCTGATTGCCCTGTCCATCATTGTGGTCGCGGTTTGCTTCGGCAACGCCCGCGCGCGGCTGTGCGCTTTGATGGTCGTGCTTGTCGTTGCGCTCGGCGATCCGCTCGTGGTCAACACCATCAAACACCTGGTCGCCCGGCCGCGCCCGTGCGCGGTGCTGTCCGATGCCGTGGCGCGGCTGGGCCATGCGGGTTCCGGCAGCATGCCATCCGCTCATGCGGCAAACTGGTTCGCCATGACGATGGTGATGTTTCTTTATTATCGCCGCAGTCTTTGGTTCATGCTGCCGCTGGCGCTGGCGGTTTCATTTTCACGCGTCTATAACGGCGTGCATTACCCGAGCGATGTCCTGGCCGGCATGATTTTGGGCGCGGGTTACGCGGCCGCCGGAGTGGTGGCGTTACAGGCCATTTGGAATTGGGTTGGAAAAAGATGGTTTCCGCTCTGGCACGCCCAAATGCCATCACTGCTTAACCCGGTCCAAAGCCCAAAGCCTGAAGTTCAAAGTTTGGAGCCGGGTGCGGCCAAATCGGCAACCGGCAACCGGCCACCGGAAATTTACTGGCTCCGCATCGGCTATGTTTTGATTTTAATCATGCTGGTGGCGCGCTGGGTTTATCTGGCCAGCGGCACGATTCAACTCAGCCAGGACGAGGCCTACCAATGGGTCTGGTCAAAACATCTGGCGCTGTCGTATTACAGCAAACCCCCGGGCATCGCACTGATTCAATTCGCCGGCACTTCGTTGTTTGGCGACAACGCCTTCGGCGTCCGCTTCTTTTCGCCCTTGTTCGCGGCGATTTTGAGCGTGATGGTGATGCGATTTTTTGCGCGGGAAGTCGGGGCGCGCCCCGCATTCTGGCTGTTGCTCGTCGTCATCGCCACGCCGTTGCTCGGCGCTGGCACGATTCTGATGACCATTGATCCGCCGCTCGTGCTCTGCTGGACCTGGGCGCTCATCGCCGGCTGGCGCGCGGTTCAACCGGACGGACAAACGCGCCATTGGCTTGTCGTCGGTCTGGCCATGGGTCTCGCCTTTCTCTGCAAATACACCGCTGCCTTTCAAATCATCTGCTGGGTCATTTTCTTCGCGCTGTCGCCCAAGGCACGCGTCCATTTGCGCCAACCCGGCCCCTGGCTGGCCTTGTTGATTTTTTCGATCGGCACGTTGCCGGTGGTGATCTGGAACTGCCAGCACGGCTGGAGCACGCTGAACGATGTCGGGGGCGACGCGGGGCTTCATTCGCATTGGCGGCCGACCCTGCGTTATTTCTGGGATTTTCTGTTTGCGGAGGCGTTCCTGTTGAATCCGATTTTCTTTCTCGGCGCACTGTGGGCGCTGTTCGGTTTTTGGAAGTGGCGGCGCGAACGGCCGTTTTGGCTGTATCTTTTCTGCATGGGCGCGCCGGTCTTTCTGGGTTACTGGCTTTACTCGTTTCATTCGCGCATTCTGCCCAACTGGATTGCCGTCGCCGTCGTGCCGATGTTTTGCCTGATGGTTGCCTATGGGAATGAGCGGCGGCGCCTGGCCCGGCCCTTTTTGACCGTTGGCCTGGCCCTGGGATTTTTTGCCTTCGCCATCATGCACCAGACCAGGCTCGTGGGGAAAATCACCGGGGAACGCTTACCGCCCTCAAAAGACCCGACCCGCCGGGTCCAGGCCTGGAAAGAGGAAGCGGCGGTCGTCGAAACGGAACGCGAAAAACTCCAGCAAGCCGGCAAGCCGGTGTTCATCATCTGCGGCCACTACGGCATAACCGGATTGTATTCGTTTTACATCCCCGAGGCGAAAGCGGTGATTAAATCCGGCGAACCGCTTGTCTATGCCATGGACTCAGACGAGCCGCACAACCAATTTTTTTTCTGGCCGGAATACCATTACCTTGAACATCGTCACGGCCAGAACGCCGTTTTTGCCAGTGAAGTGGATGCCTGTCCGCTGGAGCCCGGCTGGTTTTGGAAATGGCTGAGGCATCAGCCGATTGCCTGCGCCAACATTCCGCCGCCATCGCCCGCGCCGCCAAAATTGCTGGAGCAGTTTGAATCCGTCACCGACCTTGGCGAACACGACATCAAGCTCGATGAGCGCGTGTTCCACCGCGTGCATCTCTGGGCGTGCTATCATCTGAAGTAGAATGGCCGAAACGGAAATTCTCCTGCGCGTTCGTGATTATGATCTGGCGGCCACGCTGGATTCCGGCCAGGTCTTCCGCTGGCGACCGGAGCGCGGGCGGCTCGCCCGCGAGTTTCAACTTTCGCCACGCGCGGGCGAGCCGTCCGCGCTCCTGGATTCGTGGACCGGCGTCGTCGGTGAACATGGGGTGCGGTTGACACAGGGGCCCGATGGCATCCACGCCGAAACCGCCGCGCCGGTGAAGAACTGGAACTGGCTCCGGGATTTTCTGCAAACCGAAGTTGACCTGGCCGCCGTGCTCAAAACCTTTCCCGACGACGCGCCGATGCGGGCGGCGGTTGCGGCGTGTCACGGGCTGCGTGTGTTGCGCCAGGACCCGTGGGAATGTCTGGCGTCGTTCATTTTGTCCTCCACCAAGCAGATCGTCCAAATCCGGCAAATCGTTTCGCTGCTTTGTGAACGTTTTGGCGAGCCCCTCGCCCGGCCTCCGGCCACCCTCTCCCCGCATGGCGGGGAGAGGGCAGGGGCGAGGGGCGCGTTCTGCTTGAATGAAAATCACCTGTCTTATTCATTTCCAACGCCGCAACGAATCTCGGCTGCCGGCGAAGCCGACCTGCGCGCGTGCAAGATGGGTTTTCGCGCGCCGCATCTGCTCGCCGCCGCCCGGCAGATTACCGACGGCAAATTTGATTTGAACCGGCTGGGTCATTTGCCGTTGACCGGGGCGCGGGCAGAATTGATGACGCTGCGCGGCGTGGGCGGCAAAATCGCCGATTGTGTTTTGCTGTTTGCCTGTGGTTTTGACGCCGCGTTTCCGGTGGACGTCTGGGTTGAGCGCGCGTTGCGTGAACTCTATTTTTCACGCCGGCGCGCGCCGGCGAAACGCCTGCGTCACTTTGCAGCGACGCATTTCGGCCCGCGCGCGGGTTACGCGCAGCAATATCTTTTTCATTACATGCGGACGAAAATTAAATAATCTCAAGCGAAGGCCGCGAAGGTTGCGGGAAAAGACCACTGTGTTTCCCTCGCGTCCTGCGCGCGATACAAATGAAAATTGAAGTTATTTTGACCCCGGCGGAATTGCCCGCGCTGGCCCGCCGTGATTTGCGCGAAACGACGTGCGTCGTATTCGACGTGCTGCGCGCCACGAGCGCGTTTGTGACCGCATTGTACAACGGCGCGAAGGCCATCGTGCCCGTTTCCGAAATCGCCGAGGCGCGGGCCATTCGCCAAAAGCAGCCGGATGTTTTGCTCGGTGGCGAACGTGACGGCGTGAAAATCCGCGCCGCGCAGACCGGTGGGATTGATTTTGACCTCGGCAATTCGCCGCGCGAATACACGCCGGGAAAAGTTCGCGGCAAAACCATTGTTTCCACGACCACCAACGGCACGCGCGCGTTGCGCGCCTGCGCCGGGGCAAAAACAGTTTTGGCCGCCGCGTTTTTGAACCTTGCAGCCACGGCAAAATTTCTCCGGCAAGATTTGCCCGCGCAGGTTGTGCTCGTGTGCGCCGGCACGTATGAGAACACGGCGCTCGAAGACGTCCTGGCTGCGGGCATGTTGTGTGAAATGCTGGCGGATGGTTCCGGCAGGTGGAATTTGTCAGACGCGGCAGACATCGCGCAGCGCGCTTACGCGCAGGCGAAACCCGATCTGGCAGCGGCGGTTTGCGGTTCGGAGAACGCGCGGCGGTTGCTGGCGATTCCCGAGTTGCGTGACGACGTGCCGTTTTGCCTGCAATACAATCGCTATCCGCTCGTCGTCAAAAGGGTGGACGCCGGCGCAACCTTCGTTTCCATTTCTTGAACGGCCGGCCGGGTTTAGAACCGATATTGCAAACTGGCGAAGATCAGGTGCGCTTCAAAGCTGTTGAAGCCGCCGGAGGCGGCGTCCTCGTAATTGTAGTAACCGTATTTCAAGCTCGCCCGCAGATTTTGGGTTATCCGGCGGGTCAGCGTGGCGGTGACGCCATGCTCGCACGCCCCGGCGCCTACAGCCAGGCCGGCGCTGGAGTTGTTCTGATAATCGTCCGCCTGGTAATAAAAATAGGCCACGTTCAGATCAGTCTTGTCGTCCACGACAAAATCCGAGGAAAAATTCACCGTCCAGTAATTGTTCTGCGAATTGAGAACGGCCTGGGTGTAATCCGTGACCGGCGTCCTGGTTTTGCTCCAAACGGAATCAATGCCGGCTTGCAGGCTTAACCGTGACCACGGCATCCAACTGACATCCCCCGCCACAATATGACTGGTCATCCTTGAGGATTCGACTCCGCCCAATCCCGATGCCGGGTCCGGCTGCGTGTTCACCGTGGACAACTGGTATTCGTAGCGACCGACCAAAGTGACGTTTTGGATGGGACGCAATGTCAGACGGACATTGCCGTCATACGTCTCAAAGCTCTGCATCGAAAAGTCGTTGGATGCGGTATTCGCTGGATTGCTGTAATCATAACGGTTGTTTTTGTAATAACCGCCCGCGTCTATTGTGAGTCGGCGGAGCGGATACCATCGCACCCCAAGGGAATATTTCTGGAAAAATCGGCCGTCATCCGTTTCGCCCGGCGAGAGCTGCGGTACGCCAATACCATCTACTTGTGTGAGGCCGCCGGATTGCGTCAAGCTTCCCTGACCCTCGTCCCAATCACCGCGGGCGGAAAAGACCCAGTTGGTCACGCCGGTGTACCGTGTGTCCAGGCTTTCGCACACGTCAATCACGTCCCGTGAGCTTTGGCCGCTGAACGAATCCGGAGGAAAAGTGCCCAGGGTTCCGCCCCCGCTCGAATTTGCATCCCAACTTTCCTTCTGCACGCGAATCGACGGCACGATGGTGACGGTCTTGATGGGAATGCTCATCAGGTTCAGGTCCATCACGTATTCCTGCATGTGCGAATTGCCGAGCAGGTTGGTGTAACCATAACCGCTGGATGCGCTGGGCGCATAGTTCACGTTAAAATCACTGCCATAAATCCGGCTGCCGGAAAAATCGTTGTCGAGATTGGCAAACATGAAGCCGGAGGAGAAAAGCAGGTTGTTCTTGATCCAGGTTTCGCTGGAGGCGTTCAAGCTGAACAGGTCGTAGGTGGTTTTTTGGCGGTCCGTGACATCCGGGGCGGAGGGAGGGAATGGGTCGTCTTGGAAGCGCGTGGTGTAAAGCGCGTTGTTCAAATCAGCCGTTTCAAAGCGCAAACCCAATGCCAAATCCGTCGCCTTGACGTGTTGTTTCGCGTTCAGTTCAAAGGTGTCAATCTTTTCGTCAATGTCATAAAAACTGGGCGCCAGCCCCTGCACCAGCGTCGGGTCGGTGAACAGGTCGGGATGCACCGGCCCCCAGATGGTCGAGCTTTTCTCGCCGTCACGGTAACGGTGCGTGTATTTAAAGGTGATGGCCGGGAGTTTTTCCAGCGTCAGGCCGCCTTCAAAGGAGAACTCGCCGCGATCCAGCGCCCGCGCGCCGGTCAAGCCGGAATATTCCATTCCGGTGGGTGGATAGAATCCGCCGGCGTCGTTGTACCAGGTGCGGAAGTTCTCCGCATTGAACCGGAGAAACCAGAGGTCGGGATGCGCCAGCTTCAGGCTCAACTGGTAATCGTGGTCGTCAAAAATCGAGTGGCCGTCCAGGGTGAGCGTGGTGTTGGTGAAGACGTTGCCTTGAACATGCAGGTCTTCAATCCCGCCAAAAGGTCCCGCGCCCCAATGCAGGTTCTCCTCCGCCTGCGCCTGATTGCCATGGGTCAAAAGGCCGCCGGTGGAAAGCGTGATCCAGTTGTTGTAGGTGTTCGGGCCGCCTTCAAAATAATCCTGCGGCGACAGCGGCGGGCTGTTGGTGTCGGCGGCCGGTGCCCGTGAGCCGAAAGTCAGCAGCACAATTCCAATCAGCCAGACCGAACCCCAACACGCCGGGCCGGAGGCCGGCGCTCCAACCCTGCGCGGACAGGCTGTCCGCGTTTTGGGACGGCCCGAAGGTCGCACTTGGTTGCGTTGAAAAGGTTTCATCTTCAAAGCAGGTTGTAATTAAAACTGGAGCTGCGGGTTCACCCGGGAGCCATGCACGGCCTCGTGGCAGCCGGCGGTCCAGCAGGTGCCTTGTGACAACCGATACGTATGGTCGGAACCACCAATGAGAAGCTGGGTGCCGCTTTGCTGGACAAAATGGCATTTCAAACAAAGATTCGAGTTCCGGTTGACCAGCAGCTTGGAATTGACCGAGCCGTGCGGGTTATGGCAGCTGGTACAGCCTTCGCGCAGGGCCTCGTGCTCGAACACGAACGGACCTTGCTGGGCGGGATGGCAACGCAGACACATCTCATTTTCCGAAAGCAGCGAGGTGCCGCCGCCGGCGAGGATGGAACCCTTGTGCGGGTCATGGCAATCACTGCAGGTCATTCTTCCCTCGGGCACCGGATGGTGATTGGGAAGATTAAACTGTCCGCGCACGTCGGCGTGGCAGGTGTAACAAACCGTTTCCTCCGAACGCGCCGGCGCGAGCGCGAGATGTGCGCCGTAACTGCTCGTTTCGGCGCGGCCGGAGGTAAATGCGTAGGGAGGTTTCGTATCGCCGCCTGATTCCGCGTGGGTGCTGCCCGGGCCGTGGCAGGACTCGCACCCGGCGTCCAGTGCGTTGGTTCCCTGGGCCATCAGCCGCGCGTGATCGGCAGTGGCAAAATCCTTGTAAATATTATCATGGCACGTGTCGCATTGTTCGGAGCCGATGTAGGTGGCGCCCGGAACATTGGGAAGCTGCACCACGGAACGGCTGACGGTGCTGCAGGAAATCACCACCAGCAGCGGAATCATCACACCACCGGTCAATGCCAGCCACCTTTTCCAGTTGGCGGCCGGCGTTCGGATTTGTTTAAAAATGCGCTTCATTGATACAATTGGCCCTCAATCCAGCTTTGGGCGGCTTGCAGCAGTTCCACCTCATACGGGGCGTTATGGATGCCGTAACTGCCGTCATACTGCACCAGATACAAATCGAACCGTGCCTTCTTGATATCGTTGGTAATGGAATTTTGTTCCGCTGCATTCGGGCCCGCGGTGCCCGAAGACAAATCTCCCGGCGTGGTGTATTCCCACGCCAGCGTTCCGTACTTTGTCTGCAACGCTGCCGGCGCCGCATTGGTGGCCCAGAGATCCAGCAGGGCTTTGGTTTGCTGGATTTGATTTGAAATGCTGCCGGAGACGTACTGCACCAGCCCGGCCGGGTCGGAGTGGCAGTTGTAACAAAGTTGATACGTGGCCACTGCGAAGGTGTGGCCGCTTGAATTGTTGGTCGTTTGCATGTGGCATTCCGCGCATTGCATCTCAAGCCGTGAATGCGTGGAAGGCAGGCCCGGGGTGGTGCCGGTTGTCAATTCGCCGACGGTGCCCAGCAGGACGTTGTACTGCGGCGAATGATGCGGCGAGCGGCTGGTGTCAGTCCAGGCCGCGCCGCGGTCGTTGTGACATTGGGCGCAGACGTTGATGGTGGGATCGTATTTGTTCGTAAACACATCCGAGGTTGTCAGGTAAAAATCATTGGTGGAAGAGAGCGCGCAACGGAGCTGATTGGTATAGACCAGGCCGAGCTGATTGTTGGTGATGAGGATGCCGTAGCCGGTCAGCGAGTTGGTAAAGGCGATTACTCCGCTCAACACGTTCGTCCAAACCTGGGTGGCGTGCGGGTCGTGGCAGACGGCGCACGTGATGGCAACGTTGAAATCATTGGTCAACGTCACGCTGGGATTTTGACCTTGCAACAGCGCCAGGCGGGCGGAACCGGAATGGCAACGGCCGCAGCTGCTGATGTTGTTCGTTGAGGAACTCATGCTCGCCAGCACGTCGGGCACCACGGCCTGATGTGGCGATGCATTCCAATCCTCAAAGAACGACGGGTGCAAGCCGGCCACCGGCAGGGGAGCAAACCGGGCGCTGTGGCACCCGCCGCAAACCTGGGCGGCCAGCTCAACCCGCGGCACCACGGTGGGGTCGCCCGGGTTGGCCGCGTGATTGGCGGCCGGGCCATGGCAATTCTCGCATTGCACCCCCTCAAGTTGCGGGGTGTGGACGGCATCGGTGAATCCGGTCGGCAAACCGTAACCCACCGTGTGACAAGGCAGGCAGCTCAGATTCGTGTCCTGATGAAATTGTTGGAGCGCCAGAAAGGCCTGGGCGTGCGCGGTGTTCATCTCCGTGTCATGGACGTTGCCATGGCACTCGGCACAGGTCTGGGCGCCGGCGTAGCGCGGCGCGGGACCCGAGACCCGGAAAAACGCGTTGCTGGAGATATTTGTAATGGTGCTGGTCCGGTTCAGGTTGAAACCGCCCACCGCCTGCCAGCTTGGATCCTGCAACCCGGATTTCTGGTACAAATGGTAATAACCCGACGGACCGTCCCAGGTGATTTGGACTCCGTTGGTCGTTTTCTGGATGCCGGTCAGAATGGGCGTTCCCGGCATGCCACCGGGTTGCGTGATGGTCAGATGTTGAACCCCCTGCGCCCCGCCGGCTAAACCGGTCAGAAGAAAACCGGCCAGCCCGAAAATCAAAAAAGATATTCGCTTGACCAGCAATGCTTGGGTGCGATTCATTAACTGCAAATGTCGTTGCACCGACAATTCGTGCTTAACGGTACCAGTAACCGCCCTCGGACGCCCCATGATGACGGAACCCCAGCCGACTGACCAGTCTGCTGATTCAGAACAGCTTACCAATTGAAATCGGGCGTACATTTGCTCCATTGCAGCCTTGCACGGAGGTGAGTTTGGAGCTATGCCGATATTGTCGTTTACTTGCCTTCCGTTGTTCTAAGCTTGCCAAAAACCGGCAGTTGGTTTTCCGCTGAAACCAAATTCTGCTCGCCAGTCTTATCGAACTTCGGCAGGTTGAAAAGGGTTGATGAAATACACAAGCATAAAACGACGCGCGATGAAACTGGCATCAACAAATAAGGTTGGTTTCCGGAGGAAACCAACCACGGGCGGGCAAGCCCAGGTTCGAATCATCCTTCTCGCACTGGTTTGCTTTCTTTTTGGAGTGGGGGTCACCGCTTTGTGGTTTCACCTTGCGGCAAGGTCTGGCCCGGAAATTTCAAGTTCCCCAACGGGCGGTGAGCCAGACGCCGGGCAGCCTGCCGAACCGGTCATCAACGCGAATCCGCCGGCGCGGCCCTTTGTCGCAACCCATCCGCCGGTTGATGCCGCGACCATTGAAGAAGTAAAACAGGCGATTCCCAACTTTGCCTCCGTGTCGTTGGAGGAGGGAACGCAAGTTCTCCGCGAGGCGGCGCTCAAACAATTCACCGCGGCGGCGAAGGAAATGGACGCCCAGGTCCAGCAGGCCCAGCAGCAACTGGCGCAGGCCGAAAACGGTCAATCTGCCGCCGGGCAGCAGACCGCCATGAAACACGTCCAGCAGATTCAGGCGGAGCAGACGGAAAAACTTCAACGAATTGCCGCACGCCTTCAGGCACAAATCGCGGCGTTAAAACAACTCAAGGGAATGGCGCCGTAAATTCGCGATTGGTGATTTCCGATTTGCGAATGAATTCAGAGGCGGTCTGTGATTATCAATGAGCAGAGCTTCGCAATAAAAAACCCCTCCCCAAAAAATGGGGAAGGGTATGAAGCGTTCCGCCTGCTCTTTGCGGTTACGGGTTGGTGATGACCCGGAAGAACATTTGCGCGTTGTTCCGCGTCGGAGTCAGGTAACTGGCCGACCCGCCCGTGCCCGGGATGGGATTGCCGATGTTTTGCCAGCTGCCGCTCAGTGAGGAGATGCCCTGGATCTGATACGTATTGCCCGGCTGGGTGTTAAAGGCGATCTCGGCGGCAGTGTAGATGGCAATGGTATTGGTGACTCCCGAATTGACCAGGTTCTTGCCATTCATCCAGACCACGCCCCCGGGAACGGTGATGCCGGACTGGGTCGGATTAAGACCCAGGGCATACATCATCCAATTGGGAACGCCGTTGGTGTTGTTGATGGCATTGGGCGCGGCCAGAGGATTGTTGATGGAACCAAAGTAATTGGTCTGCCACGCATCGGGCAAACCATCGTTGTTGGCGTCGCCGGTCAGGTTGGCGATGGACGCCTTGAGCAACCCCACCGCATAGGCCGTGTTGTGAATGCCCAAACTGCCATCCTTTTCGACGAACAGCCAGTTGTAAGCCGCCTCCAGTTGGGGCTGGGTCCAGGTCGTATCAATGTTCAGGGACGATTTGGTTGAGCTGTCCGGCGGCAGGTACGTTGACAACTTGTTCAGCAGGCTCTGCACTTCGGTTTGCACGCCTTGGATTACACCGTCGCCGTTGTAATCCTGCAACGGGAAGTCGAACGCGGTCACGGTCGGACCATGGCATTGCTGGCAGGCGGCAACCAGGTCCACACCATTATACGACATGTCGAAGGTGTGGCCGCCGGCGTGGAGCAGAGCCGGGTCGTTCCTGGAGAGGATTTGCATATGGCAGGTGACACAAGTATTGGAAACCGCGTTGGCGTGCGCCGAGCTGGGAATGGCCTGGCCGTAAGTAAATCCATTGACTCCCTCGAACATATCGGCTTGCGGTCCTTCATGCGGGCCGAAATGAGAACTTCCCTTGGTGGTCGATGCGTAGGTCGCCGCATTCTGGCGGGCATGGTGGCATTGGATGCACACCAGACCTTCTCCGGCATTGGTCACGATGGTGCCATCCATGAGCGTCACGTTGGCCAGTGTCCGAATCATATGCAGACTGTTGGTGGGCGTGGTGATGCCGTGCGGCTCGTGACAGGTCAGACAATTGATCGGCATGTAACTGGTATCCACATTCGTCACGCCTCCCATCCGGGCGATAAAGCCGGTGCTGGTGTGGCAGCCCACGCAAGTGGCGTTGCCGGCCGGATCACGCGTGGTAATGGCATGCATGGAGTTGAGCCATTCGGTGCCGTAAGCATGATAAATCGCGTCGTCGTGGCATTGGTTGCAGTCGCCGGAAGTGTAATTGACCGAAATGCTGGGCCAGCCGGCCGTATTGGTATTGCCGTACAACTGAGCATGCTGGCTGCCGGGACCATGACAGCTTTCGCACTGCACATTGGCGAGACCGGCAACAAATGGATAATTCGTCTGCATGCCTGCCCAGTTGCCATTGGTCAATACCGTGGGAATCGTCCACCCATAATGGGTCGCCAGGTCGTCGAACCCGCCGTTGGCGGCCAGGGCGTTGGTGTCGTAACCGGTGGTGTGGCACTGGAGACAGGACTGTTTCATCGAGGTTCCCAGCAGGCCGTCAATTTCGTCCGAGAAAATTCGCGCGTGCAGGGTTTGCGACCAGGGAACCCACATGTTTGTCGCGACCGCGCCCGGGCTGTGGCAAAGAAAACAGTTTCCACTCCCGATGTAGTTGCCGGCGGTGATGTTCTGGGTCAGGTTGGTCGTTCCGGTGGTGGTGGTGATGGTGGCCCTGACGGTGTAATGTTCTGCCAGCAGCGCTGAACCTGCAATATCCGGGCGCAAGACGGCGCGTCCAAATGTGGATCCGGCCGACTGACCAGCGACCTGATAGGCCAGACGGTCTGACGGTTCGTAGATGGGCACGTTGGTACCCAACGGGCTGTTGGTCAGTGCGGCGGCGGAGCCGATGGGCTTGCTGGTCATGGTCCAGACAACGCTCACAATGTTTGACGCGGGAAAGTTGGTGTTCACCTCAAGTTCCAGATACGCCGGCATGCCAACTCCAATGGTGGACAGGCCACCCGAAAGGTCGGTGTTGGCGGGCAGCCCGTAAGTTGAAACGTCAACCGCCGTCAAGGGACGCAGAACGATCTGGGGTTGGAGATTCGTCTGAGCCTTTGCGGCGATCGCGGCGGCCAGGGCCAGCAATGCCGCCGCCATCAGGCGGATGGGCAAGGTATTGATGGAAGGTTTCATATTTGGGTTTGCGCGGTTGGGGTTTGAAGGTTCTTCATCAGGCGTCAAGCGAACCGGGGTTGAGATTGAAAACCGGCCGGGTTCAGGACGGTTTCGACGTTGTAAAAAGGTCGAACCCCGGTGTCGTAAATTTTTTCAGAGGCCGGCTTGATTTTGGCCATCACGGCCGCGGTTCGTTCGGTGATGATGGTCTGGCATTGTGCCAGTTCCTGCTGACGGTACCGGGTGTTTTCACGCACGATGGTTTCGAGATCATCAATATCGTAGAGAAACACGTTGTTCAATTGCTGCACGGCCGGGTCAATGTCCCGCGGTACCGCGATGTCCACGAGAAACAACGGGCGGTTGCGCCGCGCGGGGAGGATGGCGGCGACGTCCTCGCGATGCAAAATGGTCTGGGGCGAACCGGTCGAACTCACCACAATGTCCGCCATGGCCAGCGCCTGCCGGCATTCGTCAAAACTCACGGCGCGGCCGCCGAATTCCGTCGCCAGGTTCTGCGCCCGTTCCAGGGAGCGGTTGGACACCAGCACAGTCCGCGCGCCGCGTTTGGCGAGGTGGCGGACGCAGGTTTCGCCCATTTTGCCCGCACCGATGATCATCACGACCTTTTCGCTCAGGTCCCGGTCAAAAATCCGTTCGGCCAGTTCCACCGCCACGCTGCCCACGGAGGTCGCGCCGCGGCCGATGGCGGTCCTGGTCCGGATTTCCTTGGCGGTTTGCAGGGCCGCCTGAAAAACACGGTTCAGGATCTTGCCGGTCAGTTTCATCTCCTGTGCCGAAACGTAGGCGTGCTTGACCTGGCCGGTGATTTCCGTTTCGCCCAGCACCATTGAATCCAACCCGCTCGCCACCGAAAATAAATGGCTAACGGCTTCCTCGCCTTCCTTGACGTACAGGTGGGGTGAAAAATCGAAATCGCTGCCGGTCAGTTCCCGGAAAAGCTCTTGCACGTTGCCGTTCACCCACGGCGTTACGCCGTAAATCTCCACGCGATTGCAGGTGGAGAGCAGCACCACCTCGGAAAGGTTGCTGCGCAGTTTCAACCGGCAGCCGCAACAGGACAATCGCGAGCGATGGACGGCGAGCTGTTCACGCACCTCCACCGGCGTGGTCTTGTAACTTAAACCGGCGACGAAAAGGTTCATGCCTCTGCCCTCCAGAAAACGATGCGTTGTGCTGAAACCGGCCTGAGCCGGAGGGGAAGCCGAAAACCGGTGGAACAAACCGTCCACGCCACAATTTTCGGCAGGCTTCTTTGTTTCACAAAGATAACTTTAAACCGCCGCCTAACAACGGCTCGCCGCCTCTTGCCAAACACTTTACATATATTGCTTTCAGTATGGAAAGAAGTGTTAATACAGCAACTAGTGAATAATAAGTAAATATTAACACATAACGATGTGAATACCGGAATTGTTATCGGTAAAACAAAAACAGATTCATAATATTATTTTAATCAAATAGCGTTGTTTAACAATTCATTCTAATCACTGGGCGGATATTCGTTATCGGGACGTTGCCTTTGCGCTGGCAGTGTCCTGATTTGTAGGCGGCGGGTGACGAGTCGTTCGGGCCAGCACTCCTTGCGTCGTGCCCTGCAACCAAACCAGGGCACTGCCTTTGTGCTCGTTGGCTTGACCTCCCGAAACGGTGGAGGGATGATGCATGACGAAAGCATCACAATGTTAAAATGATCCGCCGTTGCCTGAACTCCGACACATTGAACATGTGCGCCATCATCAACGATGCCGCCTCGGCCTATAAAGGGGTGATTCCTTCCGACCGTTGGCATGAGCCGTATATGCCGCTGGAAGAGTTGAAGGAAGAAATGAGCCGCGGAGTTGAATTTTGGGGCTACGAAGAAGGCTATCAACTCATCGGCGTCATGGGACTGCAGCGGGTCAAGGATGTTACCCTGATCCGGCACGCCTACGTCAAAACCGGGATGAGAATGCGGGGCATTGGCGGAAAATTGCTGGCGCAACTGCTGGGACACGCAGATGGGAAAATCCTCGTCGGAACCTGGAAGGCCGCCGGTTGGGCCGTCCGATTTTACCAGAAGCATGGATTTCAATTGGTCGGCGATGAGGAGAAGGACCGGTTGCTCGCCACTTATTGGAACATACCCAGGCGACAAATTGAAACGTCCGCGGTGCTGGTTTACCAGGGAATTCCTTCCTAAAAAGTCACCTCACAAATTCCAATTCCTGCCGGTGCGGAATCAGTCCGCGCTCGAAGGCCTGTCCCAAAAACCGGCGGATGGATTCCCGGCCGCGTTCGCCGTAATCGAGCGTCCAGTGATTCACGTACATGCCAACGAATTTTTCGGCCAGGTCGCGGTCCATGTCGCGCGCGTATGGCAGCGCGTGCTGCACGGCCTCGGCGCGATGCGCCAGGCTGAATTGAATGCTCGCGGCCAAAATCCCGGAAATGGTTTTGCGCACGTCTGGTGGAAACCGCTTGTGAATGACATTGCCGCCCAGCGGCAACGGCAGGCCGCCGTTTTCCTTCCCCCACCAGACCCCGAGGTCTTCACAAACCATCAGCCCCTCGTTTTGATACGTCAACTGGCCTTCATGAATGATGAGGCCGACCTCCGCCGCGCCCGAACGAACAGCCTGGAAAATCTGGTCGAACGGCACGACGACGTAATCGAATTCCCTCGCGCTTTTGCCGAGCCAGAGTTGCAGCGCCAGGAAGGCGCTGGTCATGGTTCCCGGCACGGCGATTTTCCTGCGGGCAATTTCGGTCCTGGAAAATTTTTGCCCGGCCACGAGCATCGGGCCGTAGCCGTCGCCCATGCTCGCGCCGCTGGGCAACAGCGCGTATTGGTCGCTGACGTAGGCGTAGGTGTGAAGGCTGATGGCGGTGATATCCAGCTCGCCACGCGTGGCGCGTTCATTCAGCGTCTGGATGTCCTGCAGAATATGTTCAAAGCGGAAACCCTGCGTCGGAATCAAACCCTTCGCCAGTGCGTAAAACATGAAAGCGTCGTCGGGATCAGGCGAATGGCCCAGCGTCAACATCGTATGCTGCATTCGTAAAAACTAATTCAAACGGCGCGGGCTGTCACGGCGGGAAGAAAAATGGCAGTACCCTGGTTTGGTTGTAGGGCACGACGTAAGGAGTGCTGGCCCCAACGACTCGTCACCTCGTCGCCTACAAATTGGGATACTACCAGGAAAATTTACAGGTTGCAGCAATCACGGAAACTTTGGGCCCGCCGCACGCGCACTGTCCGGCCCGGCCGCAGCCAAACTCCACCTCCTTTTTCGCAGGTTGGTTTGCGGGCAAACCTGACAGGCGCGTGCGTCGTGTTCCTCCGCCACAAACAGCCCTTAATCCCTGAATCCCGTCTTTCAAAAACCAAACCACTCACACTTGCTTCAGGGTTGCCGCGGGGTTCCCCACCCACATTATCTTGCCTGGCGACAACCTTTTTCGACCATCGCAACCCCTTAAGCACTGTGCGTGCCGTTCGTGAAATTCAGGAAAGTTTGTTAAAATCCGCCGTAATTCGCGGGTCTCGGGCAAACGGAAAACTGAAACCGCTGTTGTTTTCTTTTCAGCCTGACAAAATAGGTCTCGGTTGCCGCTCACGAAGTTCGCACTTTCATTTGCGTCATTTCACGACTAGCGTTTTGGGAACCCGCCGGTGTGGCGAAATGGCAGACGCACAGGACTTAAAATCCTGGGACCGTAAAAAGTCGTGTGAGTTCGAGTCTCACCACCGGCACCAGCCTTCGCTCATCGCTTCGCGATGAGCTACGGCTCGGCAAGCCAGCTTTCATTCCTTGCGTTGCGATGAGCTTCGGCCCGGCAGGCCAGTCTTCGCTTGAAGTGCAGCGAAAGCGAAGACTGCCGCGCCGAATCCCGCAAAGCGGGAGACATGCCACTACCGCAACACCCGTGTTCGTTCCCTTTCCCCAGCTGGCTGGCCAGCCGTCAAAACCCCTGGTGGTGGTACGTTTTGCAACTTTCGGTGGGGCGAGCGTCCCCGCGAGCCGGCTCGTCAGTAGCCTCGCTCCACCAAACTGTACCACTACCAAACCCCTTGTCAGAACCTCAACCCGGGAGTATTTCCGGGTTAATCCCGTCTGATTGAGAGATGTCCTGAATTATTTATAAACCAAAAGCCAATATGAAAAAGTCAATCTCCCTGCTCCCGATTGCCATGGCGTTGTCTTGTGCGGCGGCCGCGGCCCAACCCGCCCTCACCATTTACAACCAAAACTTTGCCGTCGTCCGCGACACGGTGCCGCTCGACCTCAAGCACGGCATCAACGAAGTGCGTTATACCGACGCGACGGCGCAGGTGGAACCGGATTCGGTGATTCTGCGCGATCCGGCCGGCAAGCGTTCGCTCCAGATTCTGGAGCAGAATTACCGCAACGACCCGGTCTCGCAGGAATTGCTGCTGTCGCTGTTCGAGGGCAAGACGATTGATTTTCAAAGCATCCGCATGAAGGACAACACGCAGATGCGCGAACTCATTCCCGGCAAAATCATTCGCAGTGGCTACGTGCCGGGTGGTAATCCGGAACAACCCATCATCGAAGTGAACGGCAAACTGCAGTTCAGCCTGCCCGGGCAGCCATTATTTCCCGATCTCGGCGATGATACGGCGCTCAAGCCCACGTTGAACTGGCTGCTGCAATCGGACAAACCGGGCAAGCTCGATGCCGAAGTAGGCTATGTCACCGGCGGCTTTGACTGGAGCGCCAGTTACAACCTCGTCTCGCCCGAGAAAGGCGACAACGTGGATTTGACCGGCTGGATAACGATGAACAACCACAGCGGCAAAACTTTTGAGAACGCCCGAATCAAACTCATGGCCGGCGACGTGAATAGAATTCAGCCGTTCGAATATTCGATGGCGCGGGGCGGGCTGGCAAAAATGATGACGCAGGAAGCGATGAATGCGCCGGCGGTCACCGAAAAAGCCTTCGACGAGTTTCATCTTTACAGCATTGCGCGGCCGACGACGTTGCGCGATCGCGAGACGAAACAGGTCGAGTTTGTCCATGCCGAAAACCTTCTCGCGCCGACGATTTATGTCTATGACGGCGCGGAAACCGGCTACCGGTTTTATGGTTTGAACTACGACCGGGGTTACGGCACGCAATCGAACAAAAAAATCTGGGTGATGCGCGAATTTGTGAACGCCGAGACCAATCAGCTCGGCGTCGCGCTGCCCAAGGGCCGGCTGCGGTTTTATCGCCGTGACGCCGACGGCCAGTTGCAGTTTGTGGGCGAGAACGAGATTGACCACACGCCGCGCAACGAAACCATCCGGGTGCAGACCGGCAATGCCTTCGACCTGGTGGGCGAACGCCGGCAGACGAATTTCCGCGTGGACACCGGCGATAAATGGATGGACGAGTCGTTCGAAATCAAACTCCGCAACCACAAAAAGGAGCCGGTGGAAATCCGTGTCGTGGAACATCTCTATCGCTGGAACAACTGGGACATCACGGCCAAATCCGATGATTTCAAGAAGACCGATTCACAAACCATCGAGTTCCGCGTGCCGGTCAAACCTGATGAGGAAAAAAGCGTTGACTACACAGTGCATTACTCGTGGTGAAAATCGGATTGATGTCTGTTGACGAAGCGGGCCAAGCCGGTGAACATGGGCGAAACCATCCACTGGAAACTCCCATGAAAAAATATCTATTGTTCGGTTTATTGGTCCTGGTAGCCGGATCGCTGTCCGCAGCGGATGCCGGTTCCAAGGACAACGTTATCAACGCCGCGAAAAAGCTGGCGGGCGCGGATAATTACAGCTGGCAAACCAGCGTTACCAATGTCAGCGGCAACGGTTTTCGCGGCGGCCCCACCAAAGGGAAGACCACGAAGGGCGGAACCACCTGGTTTTCGATGACGCGGAACGACAGCACCACCGAAGTTGTCATGCAAGGCGGCAAGACCGCCGTCAAGACGCCCGACAACGGCTGGCAGACACTGGCGGAGGCGACGGAAGACGATCAGGGGCCCGGCCGGTTTCTCGGGCGCATGGTGCAAAGTTTCAAGGCCCCGGCGGCCCAGGCCGAGGACCTCGCCGGCAAGGTGAAGGAAATCAAGACGGACGGCGACGTTTATGCCGGTGATTTGACCGAGAACGGCGCGAAGGAACTGCTCGCCTTCCGGCGGCCCGGCGGTGACGACAATGGGCCGACGGTCAGCGGCGCCAAAGGGTCAGTGAAGTTCTGGGTCAAGGATGGTGAGCTGATCAAATACGAATTCCATTTGGAGGGCACCGTCAGCTTCAATGGCAACGACCGGGATGTCAATCGCACCACGACGGTTGAAATCAAGGACGTCGGCTCGACCAAGGTCGCCGTGCCGGACGAAGCGAAGAAAAAAATGTCATCCTGATGATTGTGCCGGTTGACACCGGCGGGTGCCGGCGCTCCCGGTTATTTCGCCATCACCACCGCGGCGTTTTCTTCGGAAGCGGGAGCGGCGGCTTCGGGCCCTTCGGCCTTGTGGAATTTCACGCTGACGATCTTGCTCACGCCGTGTTCCTGCATGGTCACGCCGTACAGCACGTCGGCCATGCCGATGGTGCGCTTGTTGTGCGTGATGATGACGAACTGCGAATGCGCGATGAACCGCTGCAACAACCGGACAAAACGATTGATGTTCGCCTCGTCCAGCGCCGCGTCCAACTCATCCAGCACGCAGAACGGGCTGGGCTTGACCTGATAAATTGAAAACAGCAGCGCCACCGCCACCATCGTCTGCTCGCCACCGGACAGCAGGGTGATGCTTTGCAATTGTTTGCCCGGCGGACGCGCCACGATGTCGATGCCGCTCTCCAGCACGTCGTTTTCATCCACCAGAATCAGGTCCGCCTTGCCGCCGCCGAACACCTCGACGAACATGGCGCGGAAATTCTCGCGCACCTTTTCGAAGGTCTCGACGAACATCTGCCGCGTCTGCACGTTGATGCGGTTGATGATTTCCAGCAACTGCGCCTTGGCCGAAACCAGGTCGTCGTGCTGCTTGGTGAGAAATTGGTAACGCTGCTCGGTTTCCT
>Ga0265338_10002375_pt1 | contig 28399 bp, 44 predicted proteins | sample 42126metaG_FD_193579 | JGI IMG/M metagenome (GOLD analysis project Ga0265338, IMG submission 193579) | Rhizosphere microbial communities from Carex aquatilis grown in University of Washington, Seatle, WA, United States - 4-21-26 metaG | ecosystem: Host-associated > Plants > Roots > Rhizosphere...
CGGCCTTGCTGCCCTCCTAGGGGCGGCCGCTGCCGCGCGACCAAAGCTCGCCCATCTTGACGACCCAACAGTCGTTCTTCCACTCGGCCTTGAGCTTGCCCCAATCGAACGAATCGCCCTGCTTGTCGCTGTGGTCGACCATGACCGTGTCGCCATCGACGCTGGCGATGGTACCCGAGGACGCCGTCCTGTCCGTTGCCTTTTCGTGGGCCTCGAACGTGATCTTATCGCCGGTCTTGGGCTTGCGCTTACCCTTGATCAGCCCAGCGGCCAATTCCTCGGCTCGGCGGTCCAAGGCCCCCACCGCGGCCCTCAGGCCCTCCAGCGACAACCCGGCAGCGGCCTCGGAAGCGCCCTTGACAAGGCGCTGGCGCAGGCTGTCTTCTTCCGACATGTCCTGGCCGGCCGGTACCGCGGCAGCGGCGATCGGCGTGCCGGCTGCAAGAGCGGCGGTCGCCGCCGCGGCGGCAGCTTCCGCGGCAACGCGCGATTCCGCATCTTCGCGGGCGGCCTTCTCGATCGCCTCGCGCTGCAGCGCCGCGCCGGCCTCTTCCCGGTAGGTGTGCCAGACCAGCACATTCGGCGCGCTGACAGACGTTACAAGAACGGCTTCAGGGTCTTTGCCCGCAGCCTTGGCAAGCTCGCGGGCCTTGTCTTCGATTGTCATTGGCTTCCCCTCGGGTTTGGCGGCCTTATAGACTTCGATGACGCATTCACCGTTGCAGGGCCTATCGACCAGCGAGATTTCGATAAGATCCAGGCCCGTGATCTGCCGACGATCTTGCGCATCGCGCTTGGTAGCAGTACCGCCCACCGAGAAGCCTTTGTAGACTCCTTCGATGACCTTCTGCCAAGCCGCCTCGTCGACAATCTTGGCGCCAATGTACAAACCCTTGCCGTCAACATCCGCTTCTTTAGTAACACCAACAGCGGATAGTTGGTGCATTTCACGGATATTGGCGAATTTCATGTAGTCTGGCAAGGCGTCAGTCAGAGCGCCAATAGTGATAACCTCGCCTGTGGCATCGACAGCCGCAGTCGAGGCATAGCCGTAGACCATGCGCTTGGCGTCGTCGCGCTTGGTCAACGGACAATAGAACGACAGCGCCTTGCCGTCTTTGCCGACGGTCAACTCGATCATGGTCTTTCGTCCTCATAGAAGTGATTGTTGAGAAATGGTGGAGGCGGCGGGATTTGAACCCGCGACCACCAGCTTGCAAAGCTGAAGCTCTCCCACTGAGCTACGCCCCCATGCGAAGAGGCGTTACAAGCGCCCCGTCAAAAGCAGGATGATAAGCACGACGAACACGATGCCGAGAACCCCGCTGGGATAGTAACCCCAACCGCGGCTATACGGCCAACTCGGCACAGCGCCGATGAGCAGGACGACCAGAACGATGAGCAGAAGTGTTCCAAGTGACATTTGCTTTCCCTTTCCTCAGCCGATATGGACGCGGCCCGAGACGAGGACCGCTACCACAAGCAGCAAGATGATAGTCAGCGCCAGCATCAGCACCTTGTATGGAGCCGGCGCCGTCGAATTGTCGATGACCCGCACAATGAGATCGCGAGTCAGGACACCAATGACGATTGCGAGATACAGTAACCAATTCATTGTAGAAATCTCCTTTTTTACTTCGGCGCAATGGGCGTGATGATAGCCGGCTGCCCAAGCGTAGGAGGCGATGAGGTGTAGACGATTTGCGGGGGCGGCGCCGGGCGCTCCATCAGAAAGCCGGCGATCCCAAACAGCACACCAACGGCGGCAACTACTCCAAAGCCAATGGTGACGGCCGAGCTACCGCCTTCCCTGCGGCCCTCAGTTGTCGTCATGCGCCGGTCTAGCGCACTGATCTTGTCGCCGGTCGACTCGTTCGCTTGCGTGAAAAGCGTCGTGAGTTGCGCGAACGACTCTTTTGTTTGCTGCGCCTGCAGCTGCGTCGCATCGCCGGCCGCCTTGAACGCGGCATTGATCGCTTCCTTGCTGCCGGCTGTAGCCTGCGCGATCAACTCTTTGAGGTCTGCAAGCTGAATTGCGATTGTGGCGAATTTCTGGTTGTAGAGCAGATTGGACGACTCAGCGCCCAAGACCAGCAGCTCTTTGAACCGCTCCTCCAGCATTCCGACCTGACGCAGGACATCGGACTTAGTCGTATCGATAATCGTGGGGTAGGTCTGCGTAAGCCGCATTGCCTCTCGCATGCCCGTAAACTCTTTGTCGGTCAACTCACGGGCATGCGTTATTTCACGATAGAGCATATCCAATGTAAGTGGGCTGGTCTCCGGTGCATAGACAAGGCGCCAGCCGGATCGCACCGGGTGTTCGCTCAGATCGGGTGTCGGGCCGTTCTGTTGGTCGGTCATCACGTGCCCTTTCTCTCAAGGCTACGACCCGCAGGCGGCCCCCACCTCCACGATCAGGTCGTGCGCGTTGCGGATCTTGTCGAGGTCTGCCCGCGAGTGCCGGGCGCCGGCTTTCTCGATCGCCTTCTCGCTGGTCTCCTTGCTGGCACCGGCACAGTGCGCACCATCGACCAGCTTCGCAATCGCATCATGGCACTTCTGCAAGTCCTCGCGGTCTTGCTTGCTGTGCCGAGCGCCAACCTTCGTCAACAAATCGACGATAGTAACAAGGCGCGCGGCGCGGTAGGCATTACTCGCGTTGCTGCTCTTGCCCTCCGCCTTCTCGCCGAGCTTATCGGCGGCGGCCGCAGCCGCATCGCCCTTGTCGGCGTTGCCCGCCTTGTAGTGGTCGCGGGCTTCCTGGTACTTCTCGGCAGCCTTATCGTGCGCCTTGGCTGCTGAGGCATGTCCGCGCTCCTCGCTCTTGCTGTCGGAGTTGAGTGCGTAGTCGCGGTGGCTGTCGGCTTGCCGCTCATGGTAAGTCTGGCTTTGTGTGGCGTAGTCCTCCTTATCCTTTGTCCCACCACCGGCGCCGTCGCCACCGCCTGACGCGAACCTTCCTTGCTCGTCATGGTTCTCGTTCATCTTGAGCAAGGCTTCCAAGCTCTCGATCTTCATGGTGAAGCTTTCCTTTCCCCTTACTGAATTGCGACAATGCCGGGGGCGATGGTCGTCGGCTGCGTCAGCACATTGCCGATCGCGTACCAGCCTTGAGCCCGCAAGCCCGGCATATCGTAGTCCGGCACCAGCAGATAGGCCAGCGGCGAGCAGACATAGGTCCGCCCGCTCACATAGCTGGTGGTAAGCGAAGTGCCGCGATCCGGCGGCATCATCTTGACAGTAGCCATAGCCACTTCTCCTTGGCTTGAGGGCGCTAGGCTGCGGCCCCGGTATAGGTCCGCCACGTAAGGCCATCGCGGAAGATCGCAGCACCGACGGTCGTGTCGATGTAGATGAATGGCGCCTCGGGCGATGTCGCCGGGGTCAGCACCGGTCGCTGTGCCGTGGTACCGACAAGGCCGATGAAGTGCCAGCCATTGGCGCGCACCCCCGGGCCGTCGAAGTCCGGGATATCGTACGCATTGCCCGGCGTGCCCGTATAGGTCCGGCCATTGACCCGAATCGTCTGCTTGGCCACATTCGTAGACGGCAGAAACCGCCAAAGCAAATTCGCCATTTGCACCTTCTCCTTTTACGCTAGTGGTTATTCCTCGTCACTTTCTTCAGCCGAGCCCTCATCGACCGTCTCATTGCCTTCGTCGTCAATAACCACTGGCGCTATAGCACAGCGGCAATTCGGATGCGCTGGCGGCGCATCGTCATCTGACTCAAAATCCTCGTCCAGATCGATCGGACCTTGCGCGGCATTTGCCTCGCAGATAGGGCAGGCCCCTTCTCCCATAAGCCATTCTTTCTTGACGACAATTCCGAGGTCATCACGAGCAGAGCGATATCCCACCATTGCGCCGGCATTGTTGGCGATGATCGTCTCGGTGCGCGCAATCATCATGGCTCTATCGTGGCTGAACGCCGTGCTCTCCTCGATCTCTTGCGCAAGGTCGTTCAGATCCGTGCCCTCTACCATCGCGTTATTGATGAGCGAGTTCAGAATCGTCCGAGTGGTATCTGAGATCGCCCATTCCGCATCGGGGTTCTCGACAAGGACGCCATCCACCCACTTCATGCCGACAAGCTCGGCGGCCCTTTCCTCTGCGTAGGCTTCGGCGCGTTCGTTTACCTGGTCTACCAATTCGCTCGGCGCATTGGGGCCGATCTGCGCCATGGTTCGCTTGCTGGATGCGCCAGCTACCTTCTTCAGCTGCGTAGCTGTTACGCCAGTAGCAAGGGCATTCAAGGCCGAGAGGTCTACGGTTACGCTCTCGTTCAGGTTGGCTTTGCCGGCCTTGCCCAGCTTGCCGGCAAGCTGTGTTACGATTTGCTTGGCGACCTTGGGCGCCATCTTTTTGAACACTTGAGCGACCTGTTCGACAATAGCCTTCTCGGCTGTCTTTACTTCCTCGGCCTGGTGGTCAACCGGGTCGTGATAGCGCATGCGCGCCTTGCTGATCTTGTGCGAGGGCGTACCCCGATCTGCGTGCGGCAAGCCTTCGCTCCATTTGAAGTCCCCAGTATTCCAACGGAAGTGCTCTCGCGCGATCATGGCCGTTTGCCTAAGTAAGTCATTTGCACCAAACCAATCTTTTGATTGACCTTATCGATACGAAAACTAGCACCTCGTCCTATAATAACCTCTTGGGCAAACTTCTCTGCCGCAGGATCACCCATACCTGACACGTAAATAGCCGCACTCCCTTTAGGGACCGTAACCACTGCTACTGGGCTCACACTTTCGCCATCCGTCGAGAACCAAGCGGCGGTCTTAGCGCTGGCCGACGTCGACACAAAGCCCTCATCAGTTATGACTTTGCCGACCAACGTTTTATAGTCGGGGCTCTGCAAGCTCTTGGCAAGATCGGAATCGGCGCCGAAAGCGCGGAACGTCTGAATAGCCACAGGAGTCTCCGCCTTGCCAAAAGCAGAGTCCATCACCGAGATATCAGCCGCCATCGCTCCGTCTACTGCACCTTCACGAAGCTGAGTATTCATTTCGTAACTAACGGAGCCCTCTTGATACGCAGCAACGGCGTCTTTTTCATCGTCAGTCAACGGCGCTTTGAACCCATCAGCCGAGAACGTATCCAAGACTTTCTGCGGGGTGGTCTCGCCAATTTGGGTCAACCATGACTGAAGACGATCACTCTGTTCCGAAGACAACGCACCCGATTCCCATCGTCCGTGATCGTCTCTCGGCTGATCAGGGTTGTAGGCCTTATGCGTAGGCGTCCCTCGATGCGCATGCGGAAGCGCAAGGCCGAACCGCTTATCGAGGGCGGTCGTAAGGCTATCCACATACTCACCGAGGGACTTGTCGAACTCGGCCTGGACCTCTTTGGGCACGCCCATCGCTTTACCTCAATTGTATTTGTAGCTGCCCTTATAGGCCGCGGCAGCCTCGTCGGACTTCCAGCCGATCCGGCTATGGAACCCATCGAACAGATAGACGTCGGCCACCCGCTTGTCCGGGTTGATGATCATGGTCAGCGTCTTGCCTTTGATCTCGGCCCCAAGACGGGACGAGAATTCTTTGACCGCGGCTTCCTTGCGGTCGATGATGGCGGCCTGCTTGGCCTCATTCCAAGCCCGCTTGTCGCTGGCGCTGGCTTGCTTCAGCCACGCTGTTTCCTTGGGGCCGGGCTGGCCGATGGTAGCCCGCCATTGCTGCGCGCCAGGGCCGTTCGAGACCATTCCTGTTTTGACCTCGATCAATTCGTGATCGCCGACAGCATCGACCGGGAAGTTTGACCTTTCCGTATTCAGCGGCTTGGCATCGGTCATCCCGGTCGATTGCAGATACGCCAAGGCCACCTTTTCACCCAAGGCGCCGGCCGCCTGCTTGGACAGGGTAGCCTCGGTCTCGACTTGCTTGCCCTCAAAGGCTCGCTCGTCGCTCTTGGTCAGCTTGACGCCCGGATCGTGCTGGCCCCCGCTGCCGCCGCCTTCGCCAAAACGTCCCCGCTCGTCACGAGGCTGCGAGCCGTCGGTATCGCGCTTCTCAGTAGCCGGCCCACGTCGGTATACGAAAGGGCGGTCGACGACTTTGCCTACCCCCTCTTCCTTGAGGCCATCGGACCAATTCGACTTGAACTCTTTGAAGCGCTCGGGGCCAAGATGGATCGGCCCGTCGTAGGGCTCCACCTTGTCCAGGTCCGGCGGCGCCCCGCTGTAGCTGATCGTGACATGCGGGATGTAGCTGTCGTAGTCCGAAGTCACGCCCAACGACTGTAGCTCATCCCAGCGCAGTTCCAGGCGCTTGGAGCGGAACTTGAGCACGCATGCCTGGTCGCCATTCTCGGTCGGCTGGCCGAGATACTCTACCGACCGCTCATAGCCGCGAGCCGTTATATTACTAACGTGGTCCGGGATGCCTTCCCAGTCCACAGGGGTCTTGCAGCACACAATCGTTACGTGCAGATCCGAGGCCGGCAGCGTCGAGGTAAAGCCCTGGCTCTTGGCCCACTCGACGATATCGTCCGCGTTCGTCACGGGCCGCTTGATCAGGAGCGGCAAGGCCCCGCCCTTGGCCACCTTGTCGGCATCCTTCGCCGGCTTGTCTTTGCCGGCGCCGCCGTCGACTGGTGCGTTCCCAGCGGCATCCCCCTCGCCGCCCTTGCCATCCTGCCCGGGCTTATCCTTGGCCCCTGGTGCGCCCGGCAACGCGCCCGGCGCCATGGGGGGCGGTGGCGGCGGCGGGTCCGCGGCGATCGAAACCGGGATCGGCTGCGTGCCCATGTAGACCATAGCCACATCGCCACCATCAACCTTATCGCGGCCCAGTTCCTCGCGGGCCTCATTGATGGTCATCGTCCCGTTACGGATCTGCTTGTCCAGCAACCCAATATGGACCTCGGGGTCCTGCTCTTCGTTCTGGACATAGCCGAATTCGAGATCATCCTGGCCGAGGCGCGACAGACAGGTGTCCATCAGCAGCTTGACCCAGCGCATGAACGGGGCAAGGCCCTCGGCCTCGGCGGTTTCCTTGGCCGTCTGTGCGGTCGCTCGGTTCATCTGCTTGACAAATGCCGTCGGCGGCTGATTGAACGCGTAGCAAGCGATGCGTACCAGCCATTCGTCGAACTCATCCTTAAGATGTACTTCGCGCGTCGGCATGATCTTGGCTTCGCCGGGCACAAACTTGGCGCGCCGACGCTCAGCCGTGTTCCCGGCATTGATCGAGTCCCAGAACTTTTGGTAGGCGATGATCTGCTCAGGCGTCCATTCCTTGGGCGTCCCAATCAATGAGTCCGGGATGTTGCCTTCAGTATAGTACTCGAGTTGGCTCGCCTGCCGGCGAAGGGCGATGTTGACCAGAATGATGATCTGTTGTACCGGCGACATGCCGTAGACCTTGTGCGGCCTTGGGTTCCGCGGCATGTAGATGAGTTCGTCGGTCGTATAGTTCCACGCCGGCAAGCCTTTGATTTTCTGTTGATAGGCCGGCGTAGGCGGCATCGGCGTACGGCCATCCACGCCCAGCAAGCGCTTGACCGTCTTTCCCGCGACGACCTCAAAGCGCCACGCCAGCGGATTGTCGATATTCATGTACAGCGTGGGCGCGTCGAACACCAACAGATCCTCAAGCAAGAGGCGCAGCCAGACCGAAAAGGGCTGGTAGCCGTCCGGCTTCTCGAAAAACCGGAGCGATTGCTCGATGCGCCGGTTCATGTCGGCATCCGCGGTCACCACATCCGCGCCCGCACGGCGCTTGGGCCGGATAGTCCACTCGAGTGCCTCAAGCTGGTCTTTGCGTGTCTCGATCAGAAGACGCGTGACATCGTGATATTCCGCCAGCGCCTCCAGATCATCGAAGCTAATCGAAAAATCGACAGCTTTCGTCTCAAGGTTCGTATTGGTATAGACCGGATAGTCGAACTGCCGGCCCTCTTCCTTGGGCGGCCCCATCGGCGCAATAGGCGAGCCAGGACCGAAGAAGCTGATACCGTCGCCATCGATGAAGCGCCCGGTCGCCATATACTGCGCCGCACGCACAAATCGACCGATCAACCCCGGCTTCCCTCGGGCGTTGTCCTGAACACTCATGGGCTTGTCCTTTTAATCTAAGTAGTCGGCGGCGCCGCTGTTGCGGCAGGCGTGGACATATGCGTTGGCGTTACCACAACCGGCAACGCAGTAGCTGCCGGCGGCGCCGCCACAATAACCACCGGCGCTGGCGGCAGCGGCAAGGCAGCGGGCACTACCGCCGTATCTACCCGAGTAGAAATGCGCTCGATCCGTTGCGCTGTTCGTTCGCCATCTACATGAATACGAGCGATTTCACCAATCAGGTGCACATTCTTAGCCTCAAGCGCGGCCGTAATCACCTGCAATTCTCCATGGCGTTTTTCGCAAGTCAGCCATCGGTCAGTTTGCTCGGCCACCTGCGCCTGAAGGCCGGACATAATCTTCATTAGGTCCGATCGCAAAGTACTCTCAGCCTGAGCCAGCGTTTTACTGGTCTCGGTCTTAGCTTTCTGTATTTCGGCCGTGGTGTCTAGCTTATCCTTTCGCGCCGAAGAGGCAAATGTATGACGCACCGTCAAGAGCGTTGTGATGGCGCCTACAAGGGAGCCGATCACTGTTCCGGCCGCCGTCCAGTCAACATCTAGCACGATATGCGTCATGATCTCCTTATTCCCCCCGCTCTGCGTTCGCGTAGACTTCCATCAACCTCCTGACCAGATCAAATCGTAAGATGAGTTCTAAGCAAGTGCCGACGCTGAATACTGCGCAGGCGCCCTTTATACCAAGATCGATGTAATACCACGGTGACCACATCAGCACCGCCCCGAACAGATGAGTTAGGCCGCAGAAAAGTATGAACAGCCCAAACATCCAAAACAGAGACGAGATAGGGAAACGCCGCATGCCTACCGTAGCGCCAAACAGTACCGAGGAGATGCCAACGTACGATAAGAATATCGCCATATCGAAGATGACATTTCCCCAAACCAAAAAGGGTACTCCAGCAAGGCAGTAGTAATGAGGCGAGAAGAGAACACCCATAACCAACCTCACTTGCTACAAATACCATCCTAATGGTTCCCTTTGCTCAAGATGCCGAGGTTGCGAGACTGAAGCCCTTGGTTTTCCTGAGGTGGTCCCAAAGCTTGGGATCGACGACAAAAGACCCATTCTCGTCGCAAAACAAGGGACGGCCTTTTAGATCGTAGATCACATTCACGTTATCCGGACCTCGTATTAGTACGCCCCCATTTTCCAAGGTCGGCAACGCGGCATCTTTGGTAGCTTCTTCTTTCCGCGCCTCAATCGCCTCAGCCTGCATTTGCATGTAGTCGATCAGGCCCGAATACGAATTGAAGAACGCATTGAACGCGCGGCTTGTAGCATCTGCATCGTCGTCAAGATCCGGGAACGCCTCAAGGGCAGTAAACCACGCTTCGTTCCAGTCTCCGCGAACCACCTTAATGAAGCCATGCTCTGCCTGCGAAGAAAACGGCGCAAAGCGCTTTACCTTATCGCCCGTCTCGGGGCTAGTCTTGATTGCATAACCGGCAAGCTCTTGCACATAGTAGCTCGCCTGAAACTTTCCAGCCTGCCCGGGGTCCTGAGGCAGGTTGATTTCTACTTGGGTACCATCCTGGCTCGCCGTATTGCGGATGAGAGTATCGACCTTATGCGGCGATCCCTGCAGCCGATTGCTATGCGCTACGTAGAACCCTTTCGTCTTGACGCTGCGCCCCATCTTGACGCTGACTGTCCAATCCGGCTTATTCGTCTGGGTCTTTTCCGTGCTGGCCAAGTCCCACCCGCGCTTCCAATTAACATCGGCCGGCACATCCTCGGGTTCGATAACCTCGCACCATGCGCGATGGAAGTAGAGACCCGGCGCCGGACGGATCTTCCAATTGCCGTCAAGCAAGCGTTGGCGCGAAACAGTATCCAGCGCCATGAGCGACGAAAGATATTCCGGGTTCTTGTTCAGCAGCGCCGGATTGTCGTAAATCTTGGCTGGAATAAACGTCACCGACTTGGGCCGGTAATCGATCGGCGTACCATCCGGCATATGCGAGGGCAAGCCCAATAGCTCGGGTTTGAGATCGTCGGGGTCGTCGCCCCATACGATCTTGTCGCCATTCCGAACGAACCAACGCAAAACGCCGGCGCGCTCCGGGATGGGGAAGCCGGTATCCTCATCGATCCACCACGAGATAAACTCGGCTACCCAGCTGTCGGCGTCCGGATTGCACGTCGCTCTGATATAGGGCTTGACCGAACCCGTCGATCGATTGCGCGACATCAGATAGAAGAATTGGTACTGCGTAAACGTCGTCAACTCATCAAACAAGATCAAGGGCACCTGCGATCCGTGCCAAGTCAGCACCGTCTTGTCGTGCTCTAGGTGGTGCATCTCGACGCGACCGCCGCCCGTAAAGCTCCATTTGAGATCGCCCGAGACCGGCACCGCCGTCTTGATCTGCCCATAAAGCTCCAGCGATTGGTCCCACAAGGACCCCGGCTTGGTTATCTCAGGGCGCACTCGCCGGAAGATGACCGCAAAGAACCCCGGCTTTTTGACGACATAATGCAGAGGCTCAAGGAGCAGGCCCCAAGATTTACCCGTGCCGGCGGCGCCGCCATAGATGGCGATATCTGCTTGGCTTGAAAGGAACGCGTGTTGCGGCCCTGGCTGCGGCCCGATCGTTATTTTATCGTTAACGATCGTAGCCTCGACAGCTTCCGAAGCCGGGGCGGCCTTCTCGCGAACGCGCCGGCTCATGCTGGCGTCACGCAGGGCAAATAAGCCCAGATCGACAACTGTTGTCCATCGCTCGCAATCGCCACGCACTGCACAACGTATGTCACCCCGCCCACGCAGGTACCGATTTGCACGAGGACGGCGGCTGTTTGAATACCCGAGCCGACGGGCGGATTGGGCGCATTGATAATGATCGGCGCCGTCAGCACCCTCGTCGATGCGCTTGGGTCTTGAACAAGGGACTGCGCCGCCACCGTGCAGAATACATTTACCACGGACACCAGATTTGCGCCTGGGGATAGCAGCAGCCCAAAGTCAAAAGTAATGTTCTCTTTCTCGACGACTGCATCAATCGGGGGAAAGAGCGGATTGGTTCGAGCCATTTGGACACTCTCAAATTGAGCGATGAGATTGCGATACTGAACGCCTGTGACAAGACGCGGACGATCTTCATCGAACGCCAGCAGAGCCCGAGAAGCCGCAGCGCGGAAAAACCGCAATACAGGCTTCGGTATACCCATGAAAGCCCTCCTCGGGCGAACTGCCAAGCGATCGACAGCCAGCCCTTGCCACGGTTACGATTGTTGATGATGAGACGACGCCAGATGTCGATTTGCCCCAACCAGTGCTCCTTTCGATTGGTGCTCTTCATCGCGATGACCCCAAGATCGATTGCCCCGGGGGTCATCGCGTAGCACTGCGAGCACCGAAGGAGCCCTTGCGGGTTCGGCGCATGGCATTCGCTGCAGCGCGGATAGACCACGGCCGAGAGGCGTTCGGCCTTATCGACGCGCCCTGATGCTACCAAGTTTTTCATTTGCTCTTTCCGGCCCTCCAAATGCCTTACGTCAAAGCTGCCAGCACTGCCGGGTCCGCTTGGACCAAGGCTTGCTCGTCAGCGGAAAGCCCACTGGCCTCAAAGCCGGGGCGGGTGTCGTCCAGCAACAGCAGGAATTGCCCCGGGACGAGCGGGTTTTCGACGATGTCCCACCACCACTGGGTGGTTCCGTCGATAGCGCACCCTCGGGCTACCGCCTCGGCGTGCGATCGATCCTGAGCCAGCTGTTTGGTTGCGAAAACCAGATACCCAGTAGTCATTGAGCTTACCTCCTTTATGGAGTGTGGTAGTACACCTTTTCGTTGGCTTGAAAGGCCTGTGAATTTGCATCCACCCATGCCGACGGTGAGACAATCGCTTCGCCGACCAGACCGGTAAGAGGATTGCTCGTCACCCCGCCGGCATTGCCAATTTGGATCGATGATACAAGCCCACCGGCCCCCGCTGTTCCTGGCGATGTAATGCTCTGATCGATGACCTGCTTTGAACTAGCGCCGTTGAATATCGTACCAAGAGCGTGGGCAGTGGCATCCGCTACACCAGATGTTAGCCCCTTGATCGAACCACCAGCCAGGAACTGAAACGAATTTGCCGTGTTGCCGAAGAACATCTGATTAGTAGACCCATTATCGCCTACCAACGTCTGAATTGTAGTAAAGTTTGCTGTACGCTGGGCAACCGCAAACACGGAGAGCGGCTGAGCAACTGTGGCGGCCGCGTTCATTCGATTTGGACCTGCCGCTGAAAATAGGGCTGCAGGTCGCCCGTTTATAGCGGCCGAACTAAGCACAAGGCTAGGCTGAAGAGCAACCGTACCTTGAAGCAAGTTCAGGCCGCTACCACCTTGATCGTACCACGTAGCAATCGAGCAAGTTGTCGAGGCACAGAAGGTCGTGGCTGTAGTAACGTCAAGATCGCCGGAGGTGGTAAAGCCAATGTCTGTCGTCGCGCTATCGCTGGCGCGCAGGATATTGATCGCCGGCCCCGCATAGGCCCCGCGCAAGCGCCGCATGCTGTAGGCGGCGGTCACCGCCGGGTAGTTATCAAGCGGCCCCACGAAGTTGGTGCTGTAGTAGGTCTTTTCGTTCGCCTGAACTGCCTGCAAAGTAGCGGTAGCTACCGCGCCCGGGAAGACCGCAAGCTCACCAACCAGCCCGGTCATAGGGCCAGTCCCGGCGCTATCATTGCCGATAGTTATTCCGGCCACGGCACCAGACCCAGGATTGGCACTGGGACCTGCCACACCATCAACTAAGTTATAAGCAGTGCTGCTTACAGTCCCACCGACAGCATGAGCCACATTCTCAGCAGCGTAGAGGCTTGTCGTAAATAAACCGAAGTTATAGGCTACCCCGCCGGGGGCGTTGCCGAAGTAATCAGTGCCGTTGCTGGGCGAGGACCACATACCCGAGAACGACGAAGAGCTACCAGTGCGCTCCACTACCATTGTAGAGGAGAAAGGTTGAGATAGCGCCGGAGTGGTCGCTCTCGCCAATTGAGTAGTGGAAGCGCGCAGGAACTTGACAGCGGCACGACCATTCATAGTCGGCTCGGACAGCACAAGCGTCGGCTGCTGCCCGGCTGTCGCCTGTGTCACATCATAGGTGCTCCCGCTCTGATCGTATAGAGTCACCACCCGGCAGGTAGTGGCCGCGCAGAAGGTCGTCGCCGTCGCAACGTCGAAATCTCCAGTCAAAGTAAAGCCGATGTCCGTCGTCGTGCTGTCCGAAGCGCGGATGATGTTCGCTGCCTTGCCCAAGTAATTCGATACCAGCCGACGCAAGCCATAAGCGGCAGTTGGCGCAAGGCCATCGAGCGGGGCGCCTATGCTGTAGTAGGCTTTCTCGTTTGCCTGAAACGCAACATTATCAGCATCCGCGATCGCGCTGCCAGTCAGCACCAATTCCGGGATGACGCCAGTAAGGGACTGCCCTGTCGGGTAAGTCTGGCCGACCATGAGGCCGCCCATCGTCGCCGAGCCTGGATTGCCAGGGGAAGTAACAGCCTGATCAACAGCAAATTTGGAAGTGCTGGAATTGACCACCGCCGCAATAGCATGCGCGCGTCCATCCAAGACTGTCGCAGTTGGGAAACCACTCCCGGCATATTGGTACATCTGATTGGTGGTGCTAATACCAAAAGCGACTACTGTGATTGGCGAAATGCTGCCAACGGCCGTCTGTCCCGTGCCAGCCCCCGCCGTCCGATTGATCACAAACGAGTAGGTGAAAGGTTGTGAGAGCGCAGGCGTTGTCTGCCGATAAAGGATCTGCGCCGAAGCGGCAAGATAGGAGATGGTCGGCCGGCCGCCCAATGTCGGCTCGGACAAGACAAGAGCGGGTTGATTGGCAGCTGTAGGCTGCGCCAAATCATAACCATTCGCGCTCTGATCGTACCACTTCGCAATCGAGCAAGTCGTCGAGGCACAGAAAGTCGTGGCTGTAGTGACATCGAAGTCGCCAACAGACGTAAAGCCAACATCCCTCGCCGTACTATCCGAGGCGCGGACAATGTTGACGGCCTTATTAGCCGCATAGCTGGATAGCAGCCGACGCAGGCTATAGGCCGCGGTCACCGGGGGCTGAAGATCGAGAGGCCGCGGAGTGTAGTAAACAGCCTCATTGGAAAAGATCGTGTTGAGATTAGTTACCGAAACCGCGCTATCGTAGGCGATGGCTTCGCTGATCTCTCCGCTGTAGAACTGCCCACCGTAATCCTGTCCGATGCTCCAAACAGTTGTTGCGCCGCTTGCCGTAGCAAAGGTCGGCGCTCCATTAGTTACCCCATTTCGGTAATAGGTCACTTGCGTGCCGGAACGAGTAAAAGCAGAAATATTAGAACCACTTACGATATCAGGCAGCGTCGCTGGAGTTGATGCACCGGCATTAGGAATGCTCAGTAGCTCATTAGCACCCGCGCCAACCCGCCAAGAGATCGAACCAAGCGTCGCACCGCCGGCAGCACCTTTGCTGAGGATAGTCCCTGCCGAAGCTGTTGTGGGATAATGGACTGCAATCCCAGTTGCATTACCAGTCCAAGCCGGCGTAACGCCGCTTTGCTGCAAAGATGTCCCAGACGAGGTTGTAAACAAAACCGTCGGCCGACCATTATGCCCAGCAAGCAGCAAGGTCGGGCGATTGGCCGGGGTCGCCTGAGTAACATTGACACCATTCGCGCCCTGATCATACCAAGTAACGACAGAGCAGGTGGTGGCAGCGCAGAAAGTCGTGGCTGTAGTGACGTCGAAGTCGCCAGCTGTGGTAAACCCAATATCGGTTGTCGCGCTGTCGCTGGCGCGGCTGATATTGACAGCCTTGTTAGCCGTATAGGTACCAAGCAAACGCCGCAGGCTGTAAGCAGCCGTGACCGGCGGCTGATTGTCCAGCGGATAAGGGCGCGCCAAAGCCGAATCGAGCGCGGCTACCTGAGCCGGTGTAAGCACCGTGCGCATAAACACGGTTGTATCCATATTGCCGGCGTAAAAATTCGATGAACCCGTGCTGCCAATGCGTGTCGGGTTTGTCGTAGAGTTAAGAGTTCCTGCATTTGTTCCGAAATTTACCGATACCCCACTTTTGTAGACGCTGGTATTGCCGTTAACTGCTGATCGAGTAGCCCCTATCGACAGCCAGGAAGTCAGCGGAAACGTGCCGGGATCTTCGAGGACATAGGATGCCCCGCCGATGAACTGCTGAGTTCCAACATGATTGTTACCAGAATTACTAGTCTCAAGCTGATACTGCGAATTGGCAGGAGATGCCCCATCCCCTTTGTTTATGACAATCTGAAACCCCGAAATAGAAGTTGGGTAATCCCACGACAATAGTGAGAAATTCGTGCTCTCAAATGACAAATCAGCAACATTTCCGGCACTCAAAAAACTAGTCACGCCATCGAAAGACAGCGACGCTCCAAACTTACCGGGAACAGAGAAGGAGAGGGCCGGTTGATTCGCCGCTGTAGGCTGCGTCATATCATGCGAAAGGCCGCTCTGATCGTACCAAGTCACTGCCCTGCAGGTCGTCGCCACACAGAAGGTCGTAGCTGTAGTAACATCAAAATTGCCAGCAGCCGTAAAGCCGACATCGGTCGTCGCGTTATCCGAAGCGCGGATGATGTTAACGGCCTTATTAGCCGTATAGTTGGATAGCAAACGACCAAGACTGTAGGCACCGACAACTTGCCCAGCGTAGGCATCGAGCGGCCCAACAAACGTAGCCCCGCCAAACCCACCCGGGCCGACACCCAGCGTGAGCATTTGTGGTACAGCCGGCGAACCAACCAGCAGCCCGGCCAGGACGGTGAGCGCAGCAAGGGCGCGACGTAAGATCATGCTTGTAGCTCCTAGCGATAGGTAGCGTTGACGAAGAGGCCGGTCGCTGCGTTGGTATTGTCGTTATCGGCCGACCCGCCGGTGATGCAGTAGGCGATGCCAGTGGAGAACGCAGCGCCGGCCGCTGGCATGGAAATGACGAACCCCCCTCCGGCATTTGAAGCGCCGTAGGGGATCGGAAAAGGCCCCCAGACCACCGTGTCAGTATTGCACGTTGGCGTGGTCGCCTTGTTGTAAAACTTGAGATAGTAGACCGTGGTCGTGGTATTCAACATCGTCATGGTCAGCAGCGTTCCCGGCGCCGCTTTCATGACGGTAGCATTCGTCGAAGCTGCCGCGATCAGCCGGTGCAGACTGGTGCTGGTGCAGGGTACGGAGTGCCAAGGCGGCCCGGGCACGCCATCCCATGTCATGCACACCGTCCCCGTCGTCGTCTGCGTATAGCTCGGGGCGCCGGTCGTATAAACAGCTTGCGCAAAAGCCTGATGGCAGAGAACCGCCAGCAAAGCGGCAAACGCCAGAGCTACCCAGTACCGAGTTTTCATATCTGCAAGTCTCCTTTTGCCGTATGCTTAGTTGGTCGATACAAAACCAATCGAGGAAACGAAGATGCCCCGAACCAAGATGCCACGAACCACCGTCAAGCTTGGCGAGGAAGAAGCCAAAGCCGATCTGTTCATCAACTGGGCAAAGGAAAGCGTTTACCGCACCTACCCCCTGGTCAATGATAACGGCGTTGCCCCCATAGCCCAACGCTACGATGTGCCGGCGATCCATCTCGCCGAGCAGGTAGTACAGGGCATCGCCACGCTGCTGCGCAACGGCTACATGCTTGAGATCATGCGCGCTACGCAAGCCGACGGCTCGAAGTACGAGGTCGTCCACCTACGACGCCAGGACTTCCCGAAAGATATCCTCGCCATTATCATGGCGCCCTAAGCTCAATCACCAGAAAGGTCGTTTACTCAAATGTCGAAAGAAGCCATCACCACCAACGATCTGAACAACTGGGCTGTCAAGCTGGCCCAAGCCGGGCGCTACCCGATGGCCGAGGCGATCGCCCGACGAGGCCTTGCCCTGGACCCGGAGTCGGCCCTGCTCCGCGGCACCCTCGGGCTGGTCCTCTTGAATGCCGGCAAATACAGCGACGCCATCGACGAGCTTGGCGAGGCGATCGACAAGGAGCCCGAGGATTGGGGCTTTCATCACAACATCGCGCTGGCCTTCATGGCGATCGGCGTATTCGACATGGCCATGAGCCACATGAACCGCGCGGTCGACATCAACCCTACCGACGCAGCGGCGCGCTGGGACCGCGCTCTCATCCTTCTGGCCGGCGGTCAATGGCGACAGGGCTGGCAGGAATACGAAGCCCGCAAGACCTGGTTGCCGCACCACTATCCGAAATGGATGTTCTCGACATGGCGCGGCGAGGACCTCGCCGGCAAATGGCTGTTCGTCCAAGCCGAGCAAGGCGCGGGCGATACGCTGAACTTCTCGCGCTACCTCGCGTGGGTCAAGTCCAAGTACCCGACCTGCAAGATCGCCTTCGCCGTCATCCACCAACTCGCCGCCCTCTACCGCGGGCACCCGCACATCGACACCCTCATCCTTACCGGCGAAGCCATCCCCAAGTGCAACTACGGCATCTACCTTTGCTCGCTGCCGGGCATGTTCAATACGACCAACGAGCACGTCCCGCCGGATGATGGCTGGTTCAAGACCCGAGCCGGGCAGTTGAACTTCCAGATCCCGGAAGCCAGCGAGGGGTCAAAAAAAGTCGGCATCGTCTGGGCGGGCAATCCCACCCATCGCCGCGACGTCGATCGATCCATGACGCTGGAGCAATTCCTGCCGCTGGTCAGCCGGCCCGATCTCTCGGTCTATTCGTTCCAATTCGGCCAGCGAGCCGGCGATATCTCCTTGCTCGGCGCCGACGGCTTCATCGTCGACCTCGGCCAGCACATGTCCGACTGGACCGTCACCGCCGGCATGCTGGCCAAGATGGACTTATTCATCGGCGTCGATACGGCAGTCACCCATCTGGCCGCCGGGATCGGCATCGAGACGCACATCTGCCTTTCGTACGTCAGCGACTTCCGCTGGACGCATGAAGGCAGCGACACAGTGTGGTACCCCTCAGCCACGCTGCACCGCCAACCCAATCTCGGCGATTGGCGATCAGTCATCGAAGACGTGCTCGATACAATCGGGCCGGTGCCTGAGATCGAAGTTACCAAGACCGTAGCTCTGATCGACACCGGTCATTCGTTCAGCGGGCCGGCGCTGGTCGGCGACGCGAGCGATCTCAGCGACTAATCAAGGTCAATCCAGCGACAGCGGATGGCCAAGATAGTCAGTCGGTAGGTAACTATGCCGGTGGCGACAATCGCCACCGGCACCCACCACCACGCCATCCTCGCCTCCTAGCGTTCCCGACCATTGCTGGGCATCTTGATTTCCACTTCAGCCTCAGGCGAGACCGCGTGGCCTTCAATCATTAGGGGCGCTTCGCGGTCCCGCCCATTGCTGGGCAGCATGATGATGACCTGCGGGCCGTCTGTCCCGCCCGATCCGCCGCTCTCGTTGCCCTTCTCGCGATAGCCGGCCCGGCTCTGCTCCCACCATTTGATGGCGCCGACATCCGGCGCGCATCCCTTACGAATGATATGGGTCTTTTTCTTGCCCTTGACGATTGTCTCCTCGACGATCGAAGGGCGGCCAACAGCGAGATCCAGCAGCGAGGCCCCGACACGGGCCTTGGCCTTGACCAAGCCCACCTCGATCTCGCGAGCGAATACGTCTTCCAATTGCGCAACGCTTATCGGCTTACCTGTCGCCGGATCGACGATGAGGACCGCAATTTCCGCCAGCGTCAGATTATGGGCGCGGACCTCCTCGACCAACCGCCGCTGCTCATCAGTCGGCGCAAAGGCCGGCGCTGGGGGCGGGCCTTTCTTGGCACGCTTAGCCGGCAAGAGGTCGCTAAGCCTGACCCGCGGCGGCGCCACATAGGCGCCATTCATCCTTCCGGCATTCATGCTGTGGTCTCCGGGACGGGAATGTTAGACCGTTGGCAAGGCCCGAACTCCAGGGCCTCGGCTTGGTTGATGCATTCGATGACGACCGCGATTGCGGCCCGCATGGGGAAGCCCTGCCCGAGGCAGTTGTCGATGACGTCGCGCATGGTCTCAGGCGCGAAGCTGATCGAGGCCTGGTGCATGCGCCTACGCACCGGAAGCGGCAGGCTATCGAACAAAGCCATGTTCTCGCGCAGATCGGCGAAAGGAACCTCGTTCACCACCTGCGTAACGGTATTGCGAATAGTCATGGCAGATCACTTCTTCATTGGGTTCCGCGCCACATGAGATCCTACCAAGATCACGGGCGCCTCGGGGCAGGTCTTGACATCAGGAGCGTGCGCCTTGCCGCACAACGGGCAAAGCCAGCCTCGCGGCTGGTCCTTGCGATCGATGCCTTTGAGAGGTCCTACTTGTTCCATGGCTTACCCCTGCACGACGAAGCTACATTTATCCCTATTCATCGCGCGCTGGCCACTTTACGCCTTCCCTGATCGCGACCACATCGCGCTGGGTGCGCAAGCGCCCGAGCTTCGCCTCGCTGTCGCCGCGAACCACAGCGCAATTCAACGCCGTCTGCGCATCGATGAAAGCCTGCGGCAGGCGTTGTGCCGGGGCAGGTTTGCGAAGGCTTGTCCGTCCCATGGGAATGCCTACTCCGGCGCCACGATCGGTTGGCCAACGATAGCAGCAGTGCACACCAGGCACACCTCGTCGCCGTTGATCGTCCTGTGGCGATGAATGCGCGGATGGGCGCAATCGGTATCAGGCGTAGCCCATGAGTGCCCACACGCACACACCACCTTGCCGTCATCGCGCAAGCGCCGCAAGCTGACCTGATGATAGCAGACCCGCGGCACCCGGCGCTCTACCTCAGGCACAGCCGGCACCGGCTCGGGGGTCGGTGGTGGCGATGCTGGCTGCGGCGCGAAAGCCGCAGCCAGACGCTCATCGATGTATTCCGCCACCTTCCCCTGCGCCTTGCCCAGCAAGACCACAGCGTCAGTCAGCCGAGTATCCGCCGGCAATTCCTCTACCGCCAGAAGCGCGTCGCGTATGGCTACTTCCGCCGCCGTAAGCAATTCAACATGCATGCGTCTGGTCATAACAGCGCCCCTTGACGAGGATATTTCGTCAGATTCCCATGATAGTCGATCCACTCGACCTCAAGGCCGGCTTTGATCGAGATTTTGACCATGTGGGCCGTACCGCTGGATCGACTCAAATCGTGATGGAATGCCAAAACCAACTCCGGCTTACCCTGATCGAGCATCAGTTTATTGCGAATAGGCCCGGCCGCCAGTCGGTAGGTTTCCCAATCGGCGGGATAAGCTTCGATGCGCCAGCCCAAGCTCCGCCCAATCTCGGCGCTCATCCTATCAGCGCCCCGTTGGTCGCCATGAATGAGTGCGTGCGGGCCGGGCGCCAGCGCCAGCAAGCGTTCGCTCATCACCTTAAAGTTTCGCCAGCCGCGCCCGCCACACACTAACAGCCGCATCATTCATCTCCTCGGGTCATCGCCGGGTCAGCTTTGATGATGTTGTATACCTTCCGAGCCATGGCGTCGCGGATAGCCTCGGCGCGGAATGCCCAATTGCCGACATCCGCAATCACCGTTGCTTTGCGGAAAGCCTCAATCGGCGTCGCCTCGATCCGGCATACCCGCAAGCCTGACGCCAGATGCGTCAAAGACCACGCATTGGGCTCGATCAGGAACATGCCGAGAGCGGCATAAGTATATCCCTGCCGCTCTTCCTGAACTCGAACACCATCATCATCGCGTCTCGCCGCAATCGAGAACGACGTCGCTTCCCAGTAAGCGCCGCCAATCCGAAACCCTCGCACCCGTGTCGGCATTCAAAGCTCGCTATCGCTGGTCGGGCCGGGCATGCTTACATAAACCTCTCAAATCGCGCCAACCGGAGCGAGACCGCAACCAGCGGCAGACTGGTGATAGCCCCTGGGTAGCGTTTGAACTGCTCTTCCCAGTACACCTTCGCGTCAATCGCCTCCCCCCATGTCATCGTATCCGCGATCCGCCTATAGATACGATGAGCACGATCAAAATCCATCACACTTCAACCCGCCAGCTTGCTCTACACGACATACGCGCCGGGCTACTGCAGCGTCTCGCCCGAAGGCGTCTTCGGCACAGCCGGCTTGTTGGTCTTCGGCGCCGCCATCATTCTGTCAAAGACAGCCTGAATTGCATTCATGTCCGCCGGGTTGATCCACAACACGTAACCCGCGTTACTTAGTAACTCGGCGATTTTGTCATAGGCGCCAGAGGCAGCCATGTGCCCCCAATCAGCTACCTTTGCATCATCAGCCATCACCCACCAATGCCCAGAAGCTACGCCGCAGCATTCATAAATAGCCGATAGCGACGATTTCTTCGTCACAGTCTGTTCCTCCATCCCGGCCCGCGAAGATTGCGATCTTCGATTTTGACATCCGAAGCCCAAGGCGCTAATCGAGTCGCTTCCGCCAGCCTATCAGCGCTCATGATATCGAGCGCCCACCCGGCTGTCATGCGTTTGCGGCCGCTCATCGTAAAAGTAATCTCAAAGCGCCAGCCTTTGTCGCCGACCTTGTGGGGCTTGCCGTATGAATGCATCATAGCGGCGTAGCCGCTACTTTGCGACCGGCCTCGTTGACCTGATAGTAGGGCCGGAGCCGCCCTTTAACCTTGGTCACGCGCTTATCGACCAGGCGACGCCGGACCAGGCTGTCAAGGACGCGCTCCATGCTGGCGGCTGTACCCCATACCCAGCCGCACCCGGCGTACCACATCCCGCTGCGTCGATCGACACACAAAGAACGTAGGACAGAACGTTGCATATCACCGAGCGGCTTCATGACGCCCCCGCCGCCTTGGGGCGAGCCTCACCGCAATCAATACACCATACGATATGCCCCTGGTTCTCGACGCCACAGTGCGGACAAAGCCAAGGTAAGGGAGCTGGCGGAGCAGCGCCTCGACGCAGCGTAGCCCGCACCGCTAGATCCAACAGCCAAGACCGTCTCGCTAGGTCGCTCATCGATCCACTTTCGTCAAAGGGCAGCAGCGCCCGGTCTTGTAAGGCTCGCCGTCGGCCAGCTGCGGGCACTTGATCCAGGCACAATCGCCATCGCGCTGCCCATGGCACGCCTCGGTAAGCCGCCGCTCAGCCTCGATCTCGATCAACGCTTGGCAATCCCAGCACCGCGTCTTGCCCAACAGCTGATCAAAGTAGGCCGATCGATGCTCGACCCTCAATGGATCATGCTGCGGATGTGGTGACTGCATGCAATTCCGAATGAGTCGGACGTGGCGAGTGCTAATGCTGGCCGCGTGGCGACCAACCAGCGGGATGGCCCTTTCCTGGCCTTCCGGGGGCGGCTGGATAGGCTCGGCCGGCTCGCCGCTATGATCGGGCCGGTCCGCCTGCCCACCCCTCTTGAGGCGTCGGACGACGTCGAGAGGCCAAGGCGGCCCGTGCCCGCGAGCCTCCTTGTTGATGGAGATGATCGCGGCGTCTAGCGCTTCGTTCCAGATGTAGTCGTAAAACTCATTGGCCGCGCGGCGGATCGCAGCATCGATCTGAGCAACCCTCTCGACGTCGGTCATGGCATGAGGCTCTTAAACAAGAGACCGCCAAGGTGCCCTGGAACCAGAATTCGCATCACCGCTCATCCTCTCCGGTGTTGTGGTACCGGCTGGCCATTGAAGAAGGCTTGCCGCCGCAGCATCGCATCGTAAGCTTGGGCGTCCCGCATCTCTTGCAGCAGCCCGGGGTTGGCCTGGAAAAACTCCCGCCACAAAGCTCGCTGCTTTGCTTTGAATTCGGCAAGCGCAGCCTCGTTACGCACCCGGCAATACCCCCAAGCGGCGCACGCCATCGGCGATCGGCAAGAGGCTCGCAGGCACGTCTCGATAGTCACGGCTTGCTTTTCCTCTTCTTCACAGCGAGTCACCTTGTTGTGCCGCCTCGACCGTAAGGCGCCAATTCGTTCCGGCGCCGATCGTGCATGCCATGCGGCCCGATGAGACAATCCCCACCATCGTATAGGTGCCGGTCTTCGGTGAAACGAAGATAATGATGGGCATCTCGTCCGAGATCGCGTAGACCTCAGGCACTTCGCCATACTTGGCTTTGACCTGATCGGTGAAATCCTTGAGGGGCAGACATTCGCTGCGCGCCGGGATCGGCGCCAAGAGGAAGGTCGCCAGACACCACTTGAGCACGCGCCAATTCATTTTTCGTAAACCCCCTGAAATACCTCGGGCCGAATTGTACGTCCGGCCCGAGGTCGATGGCGGATAACGGCTACGGGCCGGCGACGATGCTCAGAGTATTCGCCTTGAAGCCTGCGGCAAACGTAGCCGCCCGCTTCCTGTCGATCTGCGAGCCCGGCGTAGCCACTTCGTCGAGAATGGCGACGAGCGCGGCCTGGTCGGTGGGGGGCGAGAGCTTGATCTGAGCCGGCGTGGCCTTGAACGCCGCCGAGGCCTTTTGCGCGTGGCCTCGATCGTAGTTACCCTTGGCGGCGACTTCCGCCAGAATGGCAACAATGTTGGCCTGATAGTCGGCGGGGGTCATGGCAAACTGCTCCTTTTAGGTTGGTGCCTCGATAGCACCCAAGAGCGCCGTCTTTTACAACGGCGCTCCAGGCTGCTACCGCAGCTAGGCGACCGCCTGCGAAGCATCGATGGTGACGCCGTCGGCGACGATATCCTCGCCGGTGTCCCAGTCGATCTGTTCGGTCGATCCGCTCACCTCGACATCGTTCTGGCCGCGATCGCCATCGGCGGCGACCGTGAAGACCGACGAGCCGCCGGTGGTGTTCGCGCTGCAGTCGTAGCTCGCCTGAGTGGTGCCGGCATCGGGATCATCGACCTGCGAACCGGTGACCAGCTTGTCATTCGGATTGCTGCTGGAATGCTTGGCGGAGCCCGCCTCGAACTTGCCCGGGCCGCCTCTGAAAGTGAACTGCGCCCGCACGGTGACGGGCGTCTGCGGATGAAGCTTCATTGCGTGCTACTCCTTCTCGTTGTTGCGTGCTGTAATAGTTACGCCATCCGCCACAATCTGGAAATCGCGACACCAGCGTGGGCGAATACCTAACCGAGCCAAGGCCCGGCATAGAAACATACGAAGCCAGCGCATGAGGTCTTTTACCTCTCGGGTTTGAGTCTCGTCTGCGCCAGCCGGTCCAGCTTGACCAAGTCCTTGCCGCAGGCGACGATGTCATCCTCAGGCACGCCAAGGAACCGTAACGCCATCCGCGCATGGTCCACCAACATGCTATCCGTCTCGGGCTGCGGCGGTAACGGCAAGCGGATGGGGCGGTTCGTCATTCTTTCACCAGCCGCTCGATCAAGGTACCCAAGGGTTCATTGGCGCCAGCCGGCACGCAAGATTCACAGGGTACCGACTTGTGCCTGAATTGGTTCCGGCGGCAACCCCGGCCGGCGAGGCGGCAAGCGAACATCGATGTCGCGCGCCTCTTGGTCTGGCTGATGATCTGGAGCTTGTCGAAGGGCGTTCCCTCGGGGGTCGAGACCTCGACCGTATTCTGGTTGACCCGCCGCCGCTTGAGGCGGGCCGGCTTCGGCTCTTCGACCAGCGTAGGCCGTTCGTAAGCAACATCCACCATAACGGCAGCCTCCCGGAGTAGCGCCAAATCCCTCATAGCAGCTGGTCCGAAAATCGGACGCATGCTCATCCCTTCTCAAACGTTGAGGTCAGGACCTCGGAGTATTCGCACTTCGACCCAATCAACCCCCCGAGGCCCTGACTATCATCCGCGATGCGCGGGCGCTAGAGCTTCGTCATAAGGGGCCTCCTGGGTTAAGTGGGCGGACCGGACGCTTTTCCCGCGACTCGGCTCGACACTTTAAGCATACGGAAAAGGGCGAGGCCCCACGCCTCGCCCTATCCCAAGCGCCTGTCGTAACCCGGCTCGCTCCGGGTGCTGCCCCGCCCTCGCGAGGGCGGTACGGTCGCGAGATTTACCGTATCGTTAAGGACCGCGCTTACCTTGACGCGGCACTTAATGCTTACGAGAGCAAATGTCAAATGAAAATTTTATAAACGCCTTAATCTGACAAGTTGCGGCCCCGGCCGATCGATCACTTCTGCCACCATGGCGTTGGGCTCGCAGGGCCGGGGCATGACTGAGGCCCCGGGCATACCAAATGCACAAAACAGCCGTCTAGCACGCCAATGGTATCCGGCTCGCTCATCGTGCGAATAGGCTCTCCGCATCGAGCACAAATCGGCAATTCGTCATCGGGATCCCAATTGGGGTCATACATGTCTCCCATCGCTCAGCCCTCTTGCCCAGCGGGCGCCGGGGCACGGGAGCGGGCCTCAAGTAAGCGCCGAGCGACGCGCTCCTTCGCCTCGTCTTCCGGGTCGACATCCTCTGACGCCGCATCAGCAATACCGGCGTGATCCAGCAGGCCTTGGAGCGCATCAGCGAGTGCGCGTGCATCGTCCAGCGCCTCGACGAGCGCGGCCCGATCATCCGCCGCCGCTCTCGCGGCCTCGGCCTCGCGGGCGGCGATGGCGGAGCGGGTAACGATTAGGGCAGCTTTGAGCGCCGTCCATTGCGTGACATTTATCGTTCCGGTATTGCCGATTTCACTAACGATCGCGTCAACGGCCTCGATCGGATCATCATCCATCGCTCAGCCCTCCTTCCCAGCGGGCGCCGGGGCGCGGGAGCGGCAGATGCCCGCTGCTTCGTCAGCCCATCGCGCGCGCTGCTCGTTGCCGGCGAAATCTCGCAGACCCCGAGCTAGATCCTCAAAGCCAACGGCAAGGTACTCACGCTCGGCTAGCGCGGCCTTCTCCGCCGCCTCCCTCGCGACCTTGGCTTCGCGGGCGGCGATGGCAGCGAGGAGGGCGGCGATGGCAGCGAGGAGGGCGGTGCGTCTTGTCCAACAACACCCCGATCTCTTCCAACATGCGCGCATCAGCCGATCGATCGCCCGCTCCACCGTAGACCACATGACTACCGCCCCTTCTCATCCGTGCGGGCTGGCGGAAGGTGGGCGCGAGCGTCGGCAACGGCCGTACAGACTGGACACTCGCAATCTGGATAGGTGCGCATCACTCGCGTGTCGAAAAGTTGTCGGATCGACTCCCGCATCCTCTCGATCTCATCAAGCAGCGCCAGCACGCGCGCCGGGTTGGCGGCGGCGATGTAGGCGGCGTTGCATCGACCGACCTCATCCCATGCGTGGGTGCCGTCCTCGTCCACCTCTTGTTGGATCTCGGCGGCATCCGAATTCTGCGTGTCGGCCAGCGTTTTCCCGTCTGGGCCGAACACTGCATAGGCCCAGTATTTGCCGCGCCCGTCCTCACTTTCCTGGGGGCCAGTTTCCCACGGCCCAGGCGTCGCCGCCTCTGCCAGCCGCCGCAGCTCGCGCTCATCGTCGCTCAGCCCGCCCGGGCTACCCTGCGGGTCGGCGGAGATGGGGGAGGGCGTGGTCATCATCGGGACACCGTCGCGAGGCAATAGAGCCACGAGTGGCCGACAATCCGGCAATCATGCCAGCGATACATCTGCCACCAGATCGCGGCACCGACGACAGCAACGAAAAACGCAACGACGGCAAGCAGTAGAAAGAGCGCCTTCGCCTCCTCTTTGATTGTGCCCCAACGATTGGTCTTCATCCTCATCTCCTCAGCAGCGAGGGCCGCGCGCTGCGGCCCTCTGTGCCGGCTTCTAGTGCATCGTCGAGAGGTCAATCTTGTTGGTGAGGGTGTAGCTGTTGGATGCCGCCGCCTCGGCGGCGCTGGCGCGAAGCTGGTCCATGGTCTGATAGGGCTTGTTCGGGTGGTCAGTGATGTAGGCGTTGTTGGGATTGCTGCCGGCGTCCCCGGTCGAGGCGATGCGACCGCCCCCGAACGGGTGACCACTGGACGAGCCGTCGCCCTTGCCGGCGAGCGCGGCAGTGCTCATCAGAGCCAGCGCCGCCAGGGCAATTGTCGCGCGAAGAAGCTTGTGCATGTTCGTATCCTTTCCTTGGGTTTCTGAAAGCGCAGGGTCATCCCCGCACCTTTAACATACTCACCTCAGGACAGGATCAGGTCCAAGGGATTGTTACTTTCCCCAACCCCAGCGAACAGCCCATGCGATCGCTTCATCGCGAGGGGCTCGCGTTGTCCCGATCGCTATACTCAGCCCCCGGGACATCGGCCACGCAGGCGACGAACTGCCCATTGTAGAGCAATGGCGATTGACCCGGCTGGCAGCACGGCCGGTCGGGAGTCGGCCGGCAGACATCATCGGCCATCGTCAGACTTCCCGCCATAACGAAACCAATAGCAATCATCAGAGACCGGATCATTTGACTAGACTTTCTTAGGGATGGGGGCGGCTGCCGCAGCGGCATGCGAGGTCAAAGGCAAGCCGCCCCTCTAGCAGGCAAGGCGCGGGGGCTTTTCTCCCGCTACGCCATCGTCTGAATTACTCTCCACATATCGGGTTCCCCCGAAGTTGGTCCGTGCAATGCTTCATGCTTTGGTCGGCGCCGGGCAATGCTTGCTAACGGGACTTGGACTGCATGGCAGACCTCCTTTGCTTCCTCGTTGCGAGGCCCCAGCCGCTCCCACGGTGCGCTCGTCAGCTAGGCCTTGTTCTGAGACATACGATCCTCACCTAATCGGCTTGCCGTCCGTGCACACAAAGATAGCGAGGTCCGCTACCACATCGACCATCTGCGAACGGGCTCGAACGCTGCGCATGACCTCAAGGAGGGCTGCTTGTAATCCAGCCCGCATCCCATCAGTATATTGCTGAGCCAAGGCCGCCTCGTTATCCAGGTCGTAAGCCACCGTTCGCTCCTTGGCCAAGACCGGCTTGCCATTCACAACGCTCATTCCCGGGTTCCTTGCCACCACTTGACCGCCGTAAGATCCGGCTTTACCGCTTCATGGATTAGCAGACGCTTGCCATCCTTCTCGATACGTACGGGCGCACCGCATGCACTATCCATCAGCGCTTTGCCAACCCGGATCTTGGCCTCGGCCATGCCCCGCTCTAGCTCCACCTTGAAGTGCTTGCGTAGCGTATTCTTACCGATCGGCTTACCGGTATCGCTATTGATGATGAGGTTCGCGATAGCGTCGTAGCTGGCGCCCCTGCTCCTCAAGAGGAATACCGTATCCCGCATTTGCTGCGTAGCTTCAAACGGCGGTGGTCCCGATTTGCCGTCCAGTGGCCGGGACCGTAGCTTCAATGCGCCGAGGCGTACTCGCCTTACCCTCGCCTTGCGCAATTCCTTTATACCGCTGGCCTTCATGTCAGTGGTAACCCTTGTCTGCCTTTCTATCTGTTACTTTTTATTTAGATCAGCACCATTTGCCTTGGCTTCGGCTTAGGCGATAAGCGGCGGCGCACCTCTATATCCATGG
>Ga0265338_10002378_pt1 | contig 28355 bp, 22 predicted proteins | sample 42126metaG_FD_193579 | JGI IMG/M metagenome (GOLD analysis project Ga0265338, IMG submission 193579) | Rhizosphere microbial communities from Carex aquatilis grown in University of Washington, Seatle, WA, United States - 4-21-26 metaG | ecosystem: Host-associated > Plants > Roots > Rhizosphere...
ATGTAGGGCAACTGGTGGTTCGCCCCGCCGAGCTTCGCGGAGCGCTTCCAGCTGAGGGCCTGGGTCAAGGAGCTCCACAACCCGACCCGCGCGCAGCAGCGGCGCCTCCTTCTCGAGCTCGAGGCCTGCTTCCTGTGGCTCGCCGACCAGGCCTACTCCAAGGCGGCCGACGCCGCCACGCGCTGGAGCGAGGGCGAGTCGACGATCGGCCTCCAGCGGGTCGAGCGGATGGCCAAGTGCATGGCCGAGAGGTTCCAGGAAAACCTCACGGTGGCGGAGATAGCCAAGGCCGCAAACGTCCACCCCAACTACGCCATGCCGCTCTTCCGGCGGCACTGCGGCGTCACCATCCGCGACTACCTCCTGCAGTACCGGATCACCCACGCCCAGCGGCTCCTCCTGACGACGGACGACAAGGTGATCGACGTCGCCCTGGCGAGCGGCTTCAGCTCGCAGAGCTCGTTCTACGCGGCGTTCGTGCGCCTGGTGAAGACGACGCCGCAGGCGTTCCGCCGCCGGGTGGAGTCCTAGGCGGCCGGGACCGGCTCAGGCCCTGGGCCAGGAGGCCTGCTCGTCAAAGTCGGGGATCGCCGCCTCGCGGAACGCCTCGCCGTGGATGAGGCGCCGCGGCGCCCAGGGGCGCGCGAGGAGCGAGTAGAGCTTGCGGGCCGGGAACACCACGAGCTCCGCGGGCGAACCCGGCGCCACGAGCCCGTAGCCCGGCAGGCCCATCAAGGCCGCGGGTCCCGTCGTCACGACCGACGGGGAGAAGGCCAGGCGGGAGTCGAGGTGCGCGAGGCGGACGCTCTCGACGTAGACCTCGACCATGTCGAAGTCGCCCCAGCCGATGAAGGCGTCCCGCACGTTGTCGCCGCCGCAGGCGACCGTGACGCCGGCCTCGATGAACTCGTGGAGGAGCGTCAGGCCCCGCCACTGCGGCGTCCGGGGCGCCCCGAACTTCTCGCCGGGCGGCGCCGGCGCCCGCGACCTTCCCTGCAGGTGCAGGTTCGTGAGCGGCAGCGAGATGATCCCGATCCCCGCCTCCTTCACGAGGGCGATCGTCTCCCGCGCCCTTTCCGGGGGCTGGACCGAGAGGGAGCAGTTGTGGCCGCAGGCGACGGGATGCGGGAACTGGTTCCGGAGGACCGCCTCGGCCGTCGCCCGCAGGCACTCGGCCTCGACGAGGGCGCTCTCGTCGACGTGGAAGTCCAGCCCTATGCCGAGCTCGCGCGCCGCGGCCATGATGCTGTCGAGCTGGCGCGGAAGGTCGGGATTGGGCTGCGGGAATCCCCCGAAGGCCGTAGCCCCGTATCTGACGGTCAGGTCGATGATGTTGCCGGCGCCGCCCTCGAAGAATTCCTGGAAGGGGAAGAGGCTCACGGTCTGGAGCTTCACCCTGCCCTCCCACTCCGCCCGAAGCCGCGCCAACGCCGCATGCGCCCCCGCCCCCGTCCCGCGGCGGGTGTCGATGTGGGAGCGCAAGGCGCAGGTGCCGTGCGCCCAGGCGGTGCGAAGCGCGAAGTCCGCCCGCCGGTAGACGTCCCCCTCGTTCCAGTGGACGCTGTCCGCCTTGAGGACCGCGTTGGATTCCCAGAAGTCGCTGTGGACGCCCGGTGCGCGGTCCCAGGTGTGGCACTTGTCGAGGTGGGTGTGGACCTCAACCAAGCCCGGGAAGACGAGGACGCCCCCCAGGTCCGTCACGCGGGCCGCCGCCTCGAGGGGCCCCGCGGGGGCCGAGGAGTCTCGCACGGCCGCGATCCGGGCGCCGTCGACGAGGACGTCGCATTCGCGCCAGGGCTCGAGCGCCGCATCCGCCGAGCCGGTCGGGGCGCCAAGCGGCGCCGGGAGGCAGGCGAGCGGGATGCGGGCTCGGCGGAAGAGGTGCACGGGAATGGGTTAGCGGACGGTGGCTGCCCGCGAGCAAGGCCACGATCACCCGACGAAAGCAAACGAAAATGCGGCCGGTGCATGCCCGCTTCGCGGCCCCATTTCTTCGTCCCGGGATGGATTATGTTGCAACGGCCTTGGGATTTCAATTCGAGTCACGAACAGGCACCCGGCCCATCGTCCGCAGCACGGCACCATCCATGATTTCCACAATATTCGCGCGCTCCACGCTGGGTTCGCTGGCACTCGCTGCCGTGTTCGCCGCGGGATGCAGCCGCCAGACGGAGGCTGCGAAGCCCGCGGCGGACGTGAATACGAGCTCGGGAAAGCCGCTCCTCAAAGTCGGGTTCCAGCTCGACTGGTACCCATCCCCGGAGCACGGCGGCCACTTCCAGGCGCTCGTGAAGGACATCTACCGGGACGCCGGCCTGGACGTGACGATCCTCGCGGGAGGTCCCGTCGTCTACCCGCTCCCCGCCGTGGGGACGGGCCGCATGGAATTTGCGATGGGGCGCTGCGACGACGTGATCCTTGCGGTTCGCCAGGGCCTGCCGCTCCTCATCGTCTGCGCCCAGATGCAGCATGATCCCCAGGCGATCATGATGCACGAGGACGGCTCGGTGAAGACCTTCAGGGATCTGGAGGGCAAGACCGTCATGGGCGGGGTCGGCGCCAACTGGATCGATTTCGTCCAGAGGCACTACCACGTCGCGTTCAACATCATCCCGATGGACTACGGGGTCGGCAGGTTTATGACCAACCGCGAGTTCATCCAGCAGTGCTTCATCACGAACGAGCCCTACTTCGCGGAGCTGAACGGGGTGAAGACCCGGGCGCTCCTGATCGCAAGCGGGGGCTACGACCCCTACCGGGTCATCTTCACGAGCCGGTCCTTCGCCGAGAAGCATCCCGACGCTGTCCGGGGTTTCGTCGCCGCGACGATCCGAGGCTACACCGAGTATCTCCACGGCGACGCCTCCGCCGCGCGCGCCAGGATCCAGGCCGAGAACCCGTCCCAGTCCCCCGCCCTCATGGACTACTCGATCGCGGCCATGAAGCGCTACCAGCTGGTCGAGGGGGACCCGGCCAAGGGGGAGCGGATGGGGCAAATCACGCCGGAGCGGATGACGGCCATGCTCCAGACGCTCGTGGAGCTCAAGGTCCTCGACGCCCCGCTACCCCTCGAGCGGTTCGTCAGCTTCGACTTCCTCCCGCCCGAGGCGAGGGCCGGCGGGAAATAGCCCTCCCGCCTCCCCCGCCGCCGATGCGCTCAATCGTAACACGGCGGGCGACCTTATTTTTCGGGAGACCTTCGCCCCTCCCAAGGAGGCACCTGCGCGGGAATCGACCTATACTCGCGGCGATGCTTACGTCCAATGGCTGAAATCCCATCCATGAAGTCGATTAAGGTCGGCATCCTCGGCGCAGGGAGCTTTGCCCGCGCGTTCGTGCCGCTCTTCAAGGCCCACCCGCAGGTGCGGGGCGTGTCCATCGCGGAGCTGATCCCCGAGCGCCGGAAGAGCGAGGCCGCCGCGGCCGGGATCGCGGAGACCTACGGCTCGCTCGACGAACTCCTCGCGAGCGACTGCGACGCCGTCGCCATCTTCACGCAGCGCTGGATGCACGCCCAGCAGGCCATCGCCGCGCTCAAGGCCGGCAAGCACGTCTACTCGACCGTCCCCGCCGCGATGACGGTCGAGGACATGGGCGAACTCGTCGAGACCGTGAAGCGGACGGGGCTCACCTACATGCTCGGGGAGACGAGCTACTACTACCCCTCGACGATCTTCTGCCGGGAGATGTGGAGGCAGGGCAAGTTCGGCAGGTTCGTCTACGGCGAAGGCGAGTACATGCACGACATGTCGCACGGATTCTACGAGGCCTACCAGTACAGCGGCGGGGCCGACTGGAAGAAGACGGCGGGCGTCCCCCCCATGCTCTACCCCACCCACACGATGAGCATGATCGTCAGCGTCACGGGGGCCCACATGACGCGCGTCTCCTGCTTCGGCCAGGTCGACGGGAGCGGGGACGGCATCTTCGGCAAGGGCCTAAACAAGTGGGACAACGCCTTCAGCAACGAGACGGCCCTCTTCCGGACGAGCGACGGCGGCTCCGCGCGCATCAACGAACTGCGGCGGGTCGGCCACTGGGGCGGCCGCTCGGTGCGGCTGAGCCTCTTCGGGACCGAGGGCTGCTTCGAGGAGCAGCCGGAGGGCGACGTATGGGTCAACCGGGCACGGGAGATCACCCCGCTTAACGACCTCCTACGCTGCAGCCCGGTCGACCCCGTCAACGGGGGCGCAAAGCCCCAGGACGGGACGCAGCACGACTTCCACTCCGGCATGGCGCCGGTGCACCCTGCGTGGAGGCTGCCCAAGGAGCTGGCGGTCCTCCCCACCGGGCACCACGGCTCCCACCTCTTCCTGGTCGACGACTTTATTCGCGCCTGCACGACCGGGAGCCTCCCGCCGAACCATGTCTGGGCGGCCGCGCGCTACAATATCCCGGGGATCATCGCCCACGAGTCCGCGAAGCGCGACGGCGAGCTCCTGGCCGTGCCTGACTTCGGCGAGCCCCCGGCCGGCTCCGCGCGGGTCGAGGAGCTGCTCGCCAAGCTGGCGCCGGCCAACCTCGCCTGGACCCTCCCCAAGCCCGCCTACGTCGGCAAATCCTGGTGGTGAGCCGGGAACTCCAAGCACGGCGCCATGCCGACCGATCCCGCCCTCGCCCCCGGTTTGACACCCCCGCCCTTCGGGGCCATCGGAAGCCTCGACGGTAAGCCGCCCCCCATGCACCAGCCACCCCAGCCGGTCGCGGTCAATTTTCGGTACCTTGTGCCCATCTGCCTCGTGGCGGCCCTCGGGGGGCTCCTCTTCGGCTACGACACGGGCGTCATTTCCGGGGCGATCGAGCCCCTGACCGCACGGTTCGCGCTCAGCGCCCTCATGAAGGGCTGGGTCTCGGGCTGCGTCCTGATCGGCTGCGCCGCCGGCGTCCTCTTTGTCGGGGGGCTCTCCGACCGGTTTGGGCGCAGGCTCCCCCTCTTCCTCTCCGCGGCCATGTTCTTCGCCTCGGCGCTCGGGACCGCGCTCCCGTCCCAAGTCTGGGTCTTCATCCTTTTCCGGTTCTTGGGCGGCGTGGGGATCGGCATCGCGTCCATCGCGACCCCCATGTACATCGCCGAGATCTCCCCCGCCCGGGTCCGGGGCCGGTTGGTCGCCGTGAACCAGATCGCGATCGTCGTCGGGATCGCGGCGACCTCGTTCGTCAACTACTTCATCGCGGGACACGGCGATCAGGCGTGGCTCATCTCGACCGGGTGGCGCTGGATGTTCGCCACCGGGATCGCGCCGTCGGTCGTCTTCGCGCTCCTTCTCCTTCGGATACCCGAGAGCCCGCGCTGGCTGATCGAGATGGGGCGTGACGACGAGGCGAGGTCGATCCTTGGCTCCGTGGGGGGCCCCGACTTCTCTTCGCGGGCGTTCGCGGAGATTAGGGAGGCCATATCGAAGGACCTGGCCGGCCACGTGTCCCTCCTCTCCCCCCGGCTGCGCAAGCCCCTCCTCCTTGGCGTCGCCCTCGCCGTCCTCCAGCAGGTGACGGGCATCAACGTCTTCATGTACTTCGGGGCCACGATCTTCAGGAACCTGAGCGCCTCGACGGGGGTCGACGCGGGCCTCCTGCAGCAGGTGATCATCAACGGCTCGTGCGTCATCTTTACCTTGATCGCCATCGCCTCGGTCGACCGCTGGGGCCGGCGCCCGCTCATGCTCCTCGGGACGGCGGGTATGGGCGTGGCCCTCCTCGCCATGGGCGTCATGGCCCAGTCGGTCTCGGACCCCGCCTCCACGGGCGGGTGGATGCTCGCCTTCATCGTGGTCTACATCGCGGCCTTCGGCCTCTCGGTGGGGCCCGTCATCTGGGTCATCTTGGTCGAAATCTTCCCGACTCCCGTGCGCGGCAGGGCGCTTGGGCTCGCCACCTTCTTCCTCTGGACGGCCGACTACGCCGTGACGCAGACCTTCCCGATCATGGATGCCGCCGGCTCCTGGTTCGTCCGGCAATTCCACCACGCCTTCCCCTTCTACGCCTACACGGCGTTCTGCGCCGTGCTGATCGCCGTCGTCCTCAAGTACGTGCCGGAGACGAAGGGCCGCACGCTCGAGGAGATCGAGGAGTTCTGGAGCCGATGACACCCCCCGCGAGGCCATGAGCGAATCCTCCTCCGTCCTTTCGCGCCCGCCCGAGAAATTGGACTATAGCCTGGTCGGCGTGAACGCCGCCCGCGCCGTCGAGGCGGGCCTTGCCGAGGCCGACTGGTACCAGTCGCCCGTCCCGCGCCCCGTCATGCGCAAGCTCCTCGAGCGGCGCGACGGCCCGGCGATCCGCGACACCGTGATCTGGTTCGCCCTCATCCTGGGATCGGGCTATGCGGGCTATGCGCTCCGGGGCTCGTGGTGGGCGATCCTGCCCTTCGCGGTCTACGGCATGCTCTACGCCTCGACGTCGGATTCCCGCTGGCACGAGGCCGGGCACGGAACGGCCTTCAGGACCGACTGGATGAACGTGGCCCTCTACGAGATCGCCTCCTTCATGGTGATGCGCGAGTCGACCGTGTGGCGCTGGAGCCACACCCGCCACCACAGCGACACGATCATCGTCGGACGCGATCCTGAGATCGCAGTGCCGCGGCCGCCGAACCTGCGGCTCATCATCCTCGGGTTCTTCAACCTGCCGGTATATCCGAAATACTTCAGCCGCATCGTGATGCATTCCTTCGGGAAGATGGCCGCCGACGAGAGGACGTTCATCCCCGAGTCCGAATTCCCGAGGATCTACCGCAAGGCCCGGATCTGCGTCCTCATCTATGCCTCGGTGATCGGCCTCGCCCTCTACACCCGCAGCATCCTGCCGCTCCTCTACGTGGGCCTCGTCAATATCTACGGGGCGTGGCTCGTCACCGTCTACGGGCTTACCCAGCACGCGGGGCTGGCCGAGAACGTGCTCGACCACCGCCTCAACTGCAGGACGGTGCACATGAACTTCATCCACCGCTACCTGTACTGGAACATGAACTATCACGTGGAGCACCACATGTTCCCGCTGGTGCCCTACCACGCCCTGCCGCGCCTCCACGAGGCGGTGAAGGACGACATGCCGACGCCGTACCCGAGCTTGCTCTCCGCCTGGCGCGAGATTGTCCCCTCGCTCCTGCACCAGGTCAGGGACCCCGCGTTCTGCGTGAAGCGCAAACTCCCGGAGCCGAGGGGCCGCAAGGCGGCCCCCGGCCCCGCGACGGTCGGGAACCCCGCGACCGATCCGCAGGGCTGGGTGCCCGTCTGCGCCGCCGCCGAGGTGGGGCCGGCCGACGTCATCCGCTTCGACCACGCGAGGAGGAGCTATGCCGTCTGCCGCGACGAGGGCGGCAGGCTCTTTGCGATCGACGGCATGTGCACCCATGGGAACACCCACCTCTCCGACGGCCTCGTGAAGGGCGGGATCATCGAGTGCCCGAAGCACAACGGCCGCTTCAACCTGGCCGACGGGTCGCCCGCGAGGACCCCCATCTGCCGAGGGCTCGCCACCTATCCCGTAGAGGAACGGGGAGGCAGGATCTTCATCAACGTGCAGCGGCCCGGCGGGTCCGGCATGCGCACCCCCCGAACCTACCGCCTGCGCGTCGTCTCCAACAACAGCGTGTCGACCTTCATCAAGGAGCTGGTCCTCGAGCACGCGGACTCCTCGGAGTCGATGGACTTCACGCCGGGCGACTACCTGCAGCTCGACATCCCCTCCTATGAGCTGATCCGGTTCGGCGAGTTCGACATTCCGGAGCCCTACGCCTCCGTCTGGCGGACCCACCACCTCTTCGACCTGGTCGCCCGGAACCCGGGGCCCGCACGGCGCAACAACTACTCCATGGCGAGCAACCGCAAGCGGGAGCGCCTCCTCAGGTTCAACGTTCGGATCGCGACCCCTCCCCCGGGCCAGGACTGCCCACCCGGCGTCGGGTCGTCCTACGTCTTCAACCTGAAGGCGGGCGACACCGTGACCGCGATCGGGCCCTTCGGCGACTTCCACGTGAAGCCGACCGGCAAGGAGATGGTCTACATCGGGGGGGGCGCCGGGATGGCGCCGCTCCGCGCCCACCTGTCCCACCTCCTGGAGACCGAGGGGACCGCGCGGCGGGTCAGCTTCTGGTACGGCGCCCGCTCGCGCCAGGAGATCTTCTACGAGGACTACTTCAAGGGCCTCGCGGCCGCGCACCCGAACTTCACGTTCAATCTGGCCCTCTCCTCGCCGCTCCCCGAGGACGCCTGGCAGGGCCACTTCGGGTTCATCCACGAGGTCGTCCTCGGCCAGCACCTGAAGGGGCACCCCAACCCGAGGGCCGTCGAGTACTACCTCTGCGGCCCCCCCATGATGGTCAAGGCCTGCACCAAGATGCTGGCCGAGATCGGGGTCTCCCCGGAGCAGGTTGCCTATGACGAATTTTGAGCGACCGTGGACGATCCCGCCGACTTTCCCCACCTTCCACCCGAGAAACCGCCGCCACCCATGAAGTCCCTCGCCACCCGTGTCCTCTCCACCCAGGGCCTCCTCGCCACCGTTGCCCTCCTCCTGGGCCCGGCGCAATCCGGCGCGTCGACCACGGCGCCGGGCTATGGCGTCGAGCCGCAGTTTAGCCTCCTCAAGTTCGGCGAGGTCATGCCCACGGGCTGGATCCGGGAGCAGTTCGTCCGCGACCTGAAGGGCGGCTTCGCCGGGCACATGCCCGAGGTGGCGCCCTTCACCTGCGCCTCGGACATCTTTGGCTCCAACCGGAACACCCCGGAGCGCTACCAGAACGCGGGCGGGGGAAGCTGGGGCGGGGCCGAGGGCATGTGGTGGAAGGGCGAGACCGAGGGCAACTGGCGAAGCGGCAATACGATGATGTCGATCCTGTCCGGGGATCCCGAGCTCCGGGCCCAGGCCGACGCCCGCGTCACGGCGCTGCTGGCGACCCAGGATCCGGACGGCTACATGGGGATCTACGGCCCCACGCTTCGCTTCCCGGCCGGCAACATCGACAACGGCGAACTCTGGACGCAGACGTGCATCCTGCGGGGGCTGATCGCCTACTACGAGGCGACGGGCCGGGCGGACGTCCTCAAGGCCGTCGAGCGCACCGTCCGCCTCACGATGAGCCATTACCACGACGGGGCGACGGACCCTTACGGCCCGGACACCCAGAACCACAACCTGATGTTCGTCGACGTGGTGGAGCGGCTCTTTGATTTGACGGGGGACACCGCCTACCGCGACTTCGGGGTCTACCTCTACCGGGACTACTCGAAGGAGGCGAAGACCGACATCTCGCTCTCCATCCTCCTGGCGCAGGACCACCCGTTCGTGGGCCACGGCGCCACGACCTACGAGGGACTCCGCGTGCCGATCTGGGCGGGCTATGCGAGCGGCGACCCGGTCCTCCTCGCCGCGGGCCAGGAGGCCCTCGCCAAGTCGTGGCCCCACGTGTCGCCGACCGGCGGCCCCGTCTCGGATGAATTCATCGAGAACAAGCCCACCGATCCGGAGAAGAACGGGTATGAGGGCTGCGGCGAGAAGGAGTGGATGACCTCCCTCCTGAGCGCGGCGCAGAAGACCGGCCGGGCGGCGCTCGCCGAGCGGGCCGAGACGACCTACTACAATTCCGTCCAGGGATCGCGGCTCTCCGACGGCAAGGGCGTCGACTACGTGACGACCGACAATGTCTTCCGGATCGACGGCGCCGTCATGAACCGGATGGTCTTCTCGCCCGCCCACGAGGACGTGGCCAACTGCTGCGCCCCGAACTTCACGCAGATCGGCCCCATCTTCGTCCGCAACATGTGGATGCGGGCGAAGGACGGGCTCGCCATGGTCCTCTATGGACCCTGCGAGGTCCGGACCTCAGTGGGCGGCGTGGCAGTCTCCCTTGCCGAGGAAACCACCTATCCCTTCTCCGAGCAGGTGAAGGTCCGGGTCGAGGCCGCCTCACCGGTGCCCTTTGTCGTCCACCTTCGGGTCCCGTCCTGGGCCACGGGTGTCAGCGCCGTCTGCCCGGGTGCCGAGGTCCACCAGGCGGGCGACTGGCTCCTTGTCTCCAAGACCTGGAAGACGGGCGACACGATCGAGCTTTCGTTCGGCGCCTCCGCGGAGCCCGTCCCCGCCAACAATGGGGAGTTTTATGTGAGACGGGGCCCCCTCTTCTATGCCGTCGGGATCCCGGCCATCATGAAGGCGATCAAGGACTACCCGGTGCCGGGCTTCCACGACTACCTCCTCTTCCCGGTCACCTGGGGCAAGGCGCGCTACGCCCTCCCGAGGACCGGCGCCGGCATCCCGGAGCTCGCCTCGTTCAGGCTCACCGCGAACCCGAAGGCCGACGCCAAATACCCGTGGGATGCGCCGCCGCTCCGCCTCGAGGCCACGCTCCTAAGCCTCGACTCGATGAAGACCGAGACGATCGGTCTCGTCCCCATGGGCGCCAGCGAGGCGACCCTGCGCCGCATGACCTTCCCCGTGACCCCATGAAGCCCAGGAAAGCCCCACCCCGCCTGCGACTCATCGCCAACCTCTGGTCCCTCTGGGACTACCCAAGCGCCACGCGCGAATGGTCGCTTGAGCGGAAGATCGCCGCCGTCAGCGAGGCGGGATTTGACGGGTTCTCAGCGGCTTTGGACAAAAAGCAGGCAAGGCTCGCCGAGAAGCACGGCCTCTGCGCGCTCGGCTACATCTCCTCCTCCAACTCCTCGGAGTTCCGCAGGAAGATCCTCGAGAACCGGGACGGCGGCGCCCTTCGGATCAACGTCCAGCTCGGCGACCACGACACGCCCGTCGACACGGCCGTCCGCATGGCGGTAAGGATCGTCGAGGATGGGGAAAGGCTCTGCGTCCCCTGCGACATCGAGGTCCACCGCGATACCTGCACGGAGACGCCCGAGAAGACGTATGCCATCGCGGCGGGATTCAAGAGAGCCACGGGCAGGCTCATGCCCATGACCTGGGACCTGTCCCACATCTCGGTCGTGAAGCACCTGGCGCCCCCGTACTGGCAGCGCCTTCTCGTAAATCCGAAGCTTATCCAGCATTCGCGTCAGATCCACTTCCGTCCCTTCAACGGGCACCATTGCCAGGTGCCGGTGACCGACGGTTCAAAGGGGCTCTCCCTCGAGTTCAAGCAGTGGCTCCCGGTGCTCGAGAAGACCCTCGAGATGTGGCTTTCCGTGAACCAGGAAAACAGGGAGTTCTTCGCCTGCCCCGAGATGGGACCGGTCCGGGGAGGTTACAACCTGAGCCAGCTTCCCAACAGCTGGGAGGACGCCAAGGTCCTCCGCGTGATCATCAAAAGGAAATGGACAAAGGCGCTCGCCGCCTATGCTTCGAGATAGCTGGAAACCTCAACCCCTACCCACCTGTGAAACCCACGCTAGGATTCGTCGGAGTCGGGCGCATGGGCGCCAACATGGCCCGCTGCCTCAAGGGCCGGGGCTACGCCGTCGTGGCCGTCTACGACCGGAATGCGGAGGCCACAAAGTCCGTCGCAACCGAACTCGGCGCCAAGGCCTGCGACCAGGCGGCCCTGGTGACCGCCGCGTCGGACATCATCTTCACGATCGTCACCGACGACAGCGCGCAGCGCGAGGTGTTCTACGACAAGGCGGGCGGCCTCCTGATCGGCGCCTCCGGGAAGACCTTCGTCAACTGCGCGACGATTAGCCCGTCGGTCCATGTCGAGATCGAGGCCGCCGCCGAGAAGGCCGGCGCTTCGTCCCTCGAGGCGTGCATGGCCTCCAGCATCCCCCAGGCCCTGAACGGCACCCTCTACCTCATGTGTGGCGGCAAGAAGCCGGTCTTTGACCGGCTTAAGCCCATCCTCACAGAACTAAGCGACGGCGGGAAGCTGCTCCGCTACATCGGGCCCGCGGGCACCGCCGGACAGGTGAAGGCCTTGGTCAACATGGTCATGAACATCAATACCGCGGGCCTTGCCGAGGGACTTGGTTTAGGTTCCGCGCTCGGGCTCGACCCGAACATGCTCTTGGAGGTGTTCTCGCAGACGGGCGCCGCCTCGCGCGTGGTCGCGACCGACGGCGAGGACATGGTCAATCGGGAGCACACCTGCTTCTTCTCCGCGGTACATGCCGCCAAGGACAGCGGGATCGCCCTTGCCCTGGGGGTCGAGAAGGGGCTCAAGCTCCCGCTCGCGGCGGCCACGAAGGCCCAGTACGACCGGATGGTCGCCCTGGGACTTGGCGCCATCGACAAGAGCGGAATCGCGGAGCTCACGTTTCCCGGACGGGCCGGAACCGAGAAGAAGGCCTGACAGGGAAAGCCTAGATGCGGCGACCTTGCCCGGGACTATTTGCTGCCGCGTAGCAGCCGACCAAACGCCGCCACGCAAATCGGGACGAGAAACCAACCCGGCAGCCTCAGAAACCAGGTCGTGAATATGTCGGCGTCCATCGTCAGGGGAAACGACTTACTCCAAATCGGCTCCTTCCTCACTATCCATAGGTTTACCGCAACGGGCTCGGTCGACGGCTTCCATTGCGAGCCCATGGGCACCTCAACGGGAAGAAATTGATTGAGGCTCAAACGCGCCGCGTCCGCGATCGCCAATCCAGGTTTGGGGTCCGAGATTTCGCTCTTCGGGTCCTTCTTTAGCACCGCTCCACGCTCAGATAGTGTGCCGACGCCAAGCAACAGGCATATAATAGCGATACCAATAAGCCGGTAGGGCCGCACTCCATAGTTCAAGACCCACCGATAGAAACGGTTTCCCAGCCAGTTCAGCGGATTAAGCAGGAAAAAACCCACCGGTGTGAGAGGCTCACCCACCTCGCCGAGGAAGAAGCTCAGGTTCTCGCTCTCCCTGACACGCCGCTCCAGGTAGACCCGATCGGCCTTATGGTCCAAACCCGCGAGGTGGTAGACCTTCTCAAGTTGGCCGAAGGGCTGCCTGTCATACTGGTTTGGATCCTCCAAACCCGCCAGACACTGCAGCAGCGCAAACCCATCTCCATCCAAGTGTTCGTAGGTACAACCTCGAAGATCGATGGCATGCTCAAACTGCAGCGGATCCCCGCGGCGCCTCAGGGGAGCGAACCGGACAATCGAGAACGACGCCTCCCGGAACGTCGCAGCTCCCTTGAACACAGTGTCGCTGAAATTCGCCTCTACCTTGGATAGCACAGCATCAAAATCCGCCTTAGAAGAAAAGACCGTCTCGGCCGGCTTCGCGCCCTGTGCTGCTGCCGGGATAGAATTAAAAAACGCAGGCCCGTCCATTCGCGCTGCGGAAAAATTCCCAGGACCTTCAAAAACCGAACCCCGAAAATCGGCAGCCGCCTCAAAATGGGCTGCGATGAAGATGGCCTCCTTGGCAAATCTGGACAAGAAAAACGCACGGCCTCGAATATGCGTTCCGGCAAAGCTGGCGGTTCCCGAAAAACTCGTATTCTGAAAGTTCGCGAATCCGCCAAAGAAGGTCCGATCGAATTTTGCGCAATCACCCTTTTCCCGAAATCCCGCGCCACTGAAGCTCACATCTGGTCCGAACTGAGCAGCTGTAAAATCCGCCACACCACCAAATGTGGTCGCAGGAACCGAATCACCCACCGCCTCGAAATGCGGCGGACCTTCGAACCGCGCGAGACTGAAATCAGCGGCCCGGGAGAAGAATGCGCCGCGGAAACCTAACGCGGCCCCGAATCGCGTACCCACAAAGGAAGCGTTCCCCGCAAAATCAGCCCAGAAATCGGCGAGACCGCTGAATCTCGCCGAAGTGAATATCGCGTCGCCAGAAAAGAACGAATTACTGAAGTAGGCGTGTGCGAGGAATTCGGACCCAGTGAAGTCAATTTTCCCACCGAAATTTGGCAACAGAGGCCTCGCGGTGGAAATCGTCCTAAAGACGACTATACCCGCAAATTGAGCGATGTTAAAGTCGACGTCCTGTGCGAAGATTGTGCCGATAAAGTTCGCGGACGATCCGAACCGGGCACCGGTAAAGTCAACTTTTCCATCGAATCTGGTTGCCGGCATCTCAACCAATTGTGTCCTGCGATTCGCAGAGATGATGATGCTCACCTCGCCTGTATAATTGAACTCCGCTACCCCGACTATTTCGACGCTGTTGAACGAGGTTTGGCTGGAAAATACCGCGCCGCGGAAGTCGGCCGACGAACGAAATCGCGCCGCTATGAAGCTGGCATAACCGTCGAACCTGGTCGCCGCGACAGTCCATTTTCCCGCCGCAACAACCCCGGCGGGAGGCAGCGTGTCATCCTTCTCGACGAAGCGCTGAAGAGTAACCGGTCCGGCGACCTGTATTGCGTCAAAACTTGCCTGTCTCTTAAGGGTAGCTCCACCTATAGCCAAAGCGCCGGAGAACTTGGCGAACGCGAACTTGCAATCCCCTTCGAAAATTGCCCCATCAAAATTCGCGTTACCACCTATGGCCGCCCGCTCGAAGGTGACGAGCCCACCCTCCGCTGAAAACACGCAATTCAGACACGTCAACGCTCCTTCGACCGAAAGATCGTAGAAGCTGACGGCCCGCGAAAACGTTGAGCCATCAAAGAACGCTTCACCAGCGATCCGGGCGCTAGCAAACGTCACGGCTTCTCGTTCGTCAGTGCTGCAGAATTTCGCGTTCCGGCAATCCAGCGAGCCGATTTCGGCTCCGACAAAGTCAACGGTGCCGCGAAAGACCGTACCGGACAGGCCGTTCGCTGGTTCGCTCCGGAAGAAGAGCGTGCCCTCAACCTTTGCGGCGTTGAAGGTCGCCTTTCTCGCGAAGGTGACGCCGCGGAAGTCACCCTCACCTGCAATATGTGCCTGGATGAAGCTCGCGTTCCCGTTGAAGACGGCGCCCGCGAAACTGGCCGACTTCTCTATATGGGAGAATGCAAATGAGGTTTCAAGACGGCCCGCAAATCGGGCGCGTCGCGCGGAAAAGACGCCACGGCATTTCAACTCCTCGAAACTGGTCCTGCCGGCGAGAAATTTGGTGCCGGTCAGCCTCGCCCCGACCTGCAATGTCGCGCCCTTGAAGGTGGCCCCATGCGCGAATTGGGTCCCCGAAAGCACGAGAAGTGAATTGAAAGTGGCAAACGAGAAATTGGCTGCCTCCTTGAGGTGACACCTAACGAGCGAGAAATCGTTACTGACCGAGACATGCCTCAGGCAAAGTTCTCCCTCGATGACTGCGTTGTAGAGGTAGGCTTTTGCTCCGGCCCGCGCCGCATCGACGATTAAATCCGCAGGGACAGTTCGATCAGCTTGCGGAGCACTTCTCCTGAAGTGCAACGGGTCCCCTCTTAGGAGCCTTTCACGAAACGTGCCTTCGAGGGCTGGCATGATGGGAGGGCGTCAGAAACGCGGCATTATGAGGGTCGTGCGTGATTGCTTCACTTATATATAAATGGCGAGCGAGAAATCGTTTTTTGAGGCGCCATTAGAGCCGCAACGGATCGATCGGGTAGTTTCGTGTGATCGTTGAATGAGCGATGTTTATATCATGCCTACCGGCGAATTGGGGAACTGACGCACCACCTCCCCATAGCCCCTAGCGGCACAATATAGCCGGTTCTCGTCTTGAATCGCTCCCGTCGTCTCTTGCAACTTTCATACAACAAAGAGCGTAAAACCATGTATTCTTCCTCGTAGCGACGGCCCGGGAGGCATCTACTCTATTGCCCCATGGTCCACCTTCCAGCGTGTGCCGGGCAGCCCGTTTCTCGTCTAGAATTCGGCGGTGATCTTCCCTGATGAAGGCCGGCGCGACCGAAGCTGTCGACGCGAGTAAGCCGCAGGTGGCGGAGGGATTTTCCAATAAATACTATCCAAGAGAATTGGCAGATAGGGAGCACAGGAAGGTCAGGTCCCGCAGGGATTACATCAGGAGGAATGCCGACGCGGGCCCCGCCGTTGCGGAGCCCGTCGCCAAGGGATCCTCAACCAACAAGGGGAACGACTTCATAGGCCTCGCGCTTTCCGGAGGTGGGATCCGAAGTGCCACCTTTTGCCTCGGCGTCTGCCAGCACCTCGCCGAATCCCGGCTTCTGCGCCGCTTTGATTTCCTTTCGACTGTATCAGGGGGCGGCTTCTTCGGCGGGTTTCTCGGGGCCTGGGTCCAACGGAAGGACATGGATATCCTCAGGGTCGAGACGAGCCTGGAAAACAGCGAGAGCCCACCGGTCCGCTTCCTTAGGGAGAACGGGCGATATATCGCCCCAAATGGCTCGGGTGACGCCGGCGTTGCGCTGGCAAGCTACCTGCGTGGATGGCTGGCGATCCTCCTGGCTCTGGGAATCGTGCTCTTCACGGTCTTTGTGGCCGGCGCCGCCGGCGAGGTCTGGGTCCTCAAATCGACGACGCTCGTCCGGGACAATTTTCCCTCCTTCCTTTCCCCTCACTTCGGCTCCTTCTGGCTGAGCCTATACTGGCTGGTACCCTACTTCGTCTGCATCCTATGGGTGGTCCCCATGGGAGGCGCATTTTGGCTCCTGGGAGAGAAACCGCTCAGGCTGACGCCCATAGTGAAGCTGTTCATGGTGATCACGGTGTTCGTCATGGTCGCCTACGCTGTCAAGCGACCCGAAGGATGGCACCGGGTCGAGTGGGCCGACCTGCTCGGCATCGCGGGCATCGGCCTACTCTCGCTGGCGGCATACCTCTGGAAGGAATCGTGCGGCGTTGATAACGTACCGGCCTCGGCCGCGATCTACTTCCTCGCAATAGCGTCCGTCATCGGCGCGTACTTTGCCTTCAACGGGTTCCAGTTGATCTGGGTCGACGCGAAGGACCAGTTCTCAGCCGCAATCGTGATCAAGCAGGGTATCCTGATCGCGGCTCCCGATGCCAAGCTGCCGCTTGAGGGGCACTGGCTGCTGTGGACCGCATTCGTCATCCTCAGCTACACATGGTCGGTCTCCTACTGGGGCTCCGCGTTCACCAACAACATAGACTATTTCCGCAGGAAGCTCACCGAACTCACGGCCCTGGGCCTCTGGGCGATGCTTGCGTTCGCGGTGTTTGCGCTCGTCGACACCCTGGGCCGGACGCTTGCCGGCAAGGTGCTCGAGGACGGGAACTGGTCGTTCTTCAAGAAGGCCTTCACGATGGGCCCCACGGCGATATTCTCCCTGGTCGCCTCGGTTAAGCTCTTCATGAAGCAGGCTGGGTCGCTGGCGGACAAGGCGAACTCCAAGACCAAGACGGCCCTCGTGATCGGATTCTGCGCATTCGCATTGGCCCTGGTGTGCGGCGTCACCCTGAGCCTGGTGGCCCACCTCGCCGTGTTCAGCTGCAGGAGCCATGACGGAGGCCGCCTCGAGGCGCTGCTCATCGGCCTCCTGGTCCTCGTATTCACGATCGGTCGGACGACGACGCTCCTCAATCTCTCGTCCGACCTCCAGCTTTACACGGCGAGGATCACGCGCGCCTACCTTGGCGCGTCAAATGAGATCCGCCAGAAATCCGTGGAGAAGCAGAATGTCACGCAGCCGGTGAAGGGTGACGACATCCCGTTCGATGAGTACCATCCCGAGGACAAGGGCGGCCCCCTTCATATCATCAATACCACGGTGAATGAGACCATAGCCGGCCGCTCCAACCTCGAACAGCGGGACCGCCACGGTTTCTCAATGGCGATGGGGCCTGAGGGGATCTCGACGGGCCGGGTGGCCCACGCGTTGTTCGACCCCAGGGCAGCACCGGGTACCAATCAGAAAACCGGGAAATCCTCGTTCATATCCATGGTTTCCCAGGCGTCCGGCACCGTGCGCCGGCTTTGGTCCAAGGAGGTCTACGTGACCCCCGTCGCGGGACCCGCCTTCCACCCGCTCGCCCCCGACCCCATGAATCCCGTCCGCGGACAGGTCGAGGCCATGTCGACAGGGGGCTGGATGGGAGTATCGGGTGCTGCGTTCAGCACGGGGCTCGGCCAGGGAACGAACCGGGCCTACAGCTTCCTCGCGGGTTTCTTCAACGTCCGCCTGGGCTACTGGTGGAACAGCCACATATTCCCCGGCCAGAGGTTGAGCTGGTCGGGTGAGCGCGCCCGGCGCCGTAGCCTCGCGTTGGGGCCGGGGGGCTGGCTCGGTGCGACGGCGGCTGAGATCCTATCCGCCCCGAGTTATCTTATTGATGAACTGACCGCCCGGTTCCACGGGCCGGGCGCGCGTCGCCTTTGGAACCTGAGCGACGGCGGCCATTTCGAGAACACCGCCACCTATGAGCTCATCCGGCGGCGCGTCTCGTTCATCGTCATGTGCGACTGCGGGGCGGACAGCGACTACAAGTTCGAGGACCTGTCGAACCTGGTCAGGAAGGCGCGCATCGACCTGGACGCGGAGGTAACCTTCCTTGACCAGAATAGGCTCAGGGACGTTCTTGCACCCGACCTCGCGCCGCTGTTCGGGCACCCGACGAGTTTCTCAAAGAACGCCAAGGGCTTGAGCTCCCATTGCGCGGCGCTCGCGGAGATTGAGTATTTCAACGAGGACACCCCCAACGGGTGGCTCCTCGTTATCAAGCCCGCGCTTCTGGGGGACGAACCGCTGGACGTACATGACTATGCCTCGAAGAACGGCACCTTTCCGCAGGAGTCGACCCTGGAGCAGTTCTTCAACGAGGCTCAGTGGGAGAGCTACCGCAGGCTCGGTCGGTTCATCGCCTCGAGGATCTTCAGCGGTGCGCCGCCAGCCAATCCGGCGGCGCCTGCCGAGGGATGGCGCCCGATTGCACTGACACGTGCCTGAGCACCAAAGGTGCCCAACCCGCCCGTTCATAAACACCTGAAACATCACCTCATGAATATGAAGCCAAACGCCAGGGCCAGAATTCTCCTCGGTGCCGCACCCCTCATGATCCTGTCGCTGGGCGGCTGCTTTCTGACCCCGCCGGACTACGACGACCAGACGGATAAGATGATCACCCAGCTGCAGACCGACGTGGACACGGAAATCGTGACGCTCATCTCCCTCGACCACAAGATAGGCAGTCTCGCCCAGAAGTCCGACGAGGCGTCGCAGAAAGCCCTTGCCGACGCGAAGACGAAGGCGGCGTTCGACGCGAACGGGACCTTCTACGACAAGGTCGACGTCGACCTGATCGGGCTCCAGACGAGGGTGGACGCGGAGCCGAATGCGGCAACGCAGCACCTTGACGTGGCCTTGAAGGACCTGCGCTCCAACCTACTGGGCACCGACGCCTCCATGCGGCTCCTTCACCAGGCCGACGGGATCCTGACCGAGGACAAGCTGGGCACGGTGCAGAAGTTGGTCGACGCACAGATCGGCGCCCTGCTCACGTACGAATTGCAACTGAAGAACGGCTCGTCCAGCTCGGGAGGGTCCACCGGCACGGGCTCAACAGGAGGCTCCGGAAAGACAGCCTCCAACTAACGGAGAACCAATATGGCTATCAACTGGAACACAGTCTCGACAAACGTGGGGCAGGCGGTCGGCAAGGTGCTGGGGGGCGCGTGGGGCACCGTCTCGCAGGGAGCCTCGACACAGATTGCGGCGGTCGTGGCCGCCGGGCAGTCGATAGAAAACAACAAGGACACGATGACCCAGGCCGACTACAACATGCTGAAGCTGATGCAGCAAAGGGCCATGGAAGGGGTGCTTCAGTCGTACTCGGCGGTTTCACTGGTCGTGGCGGAACAGGCCGCCGCCGCCGCGTGGGGCGTCGTGGCTGCGGCGCTCAAGGCCGCCTATCCAGCCCTGGCGTTCCTGTGAGCTAGCGTGGACACGAAGGCTCACGTTTCTCGGCCTGGTTGTAGCAGGAAATTTGGGCTGACGAAGTGAGCCCTGTCCGGCAGCCGCGGGCAGCGCCGTACTACGGTAGGTTAAGGACCCATAGCGAAACAGTGGTCCGTCGCGTACTGTAGCGAGGAAAGTGATGGCGAACAACTCGTCATCAAAAACAACGGATACATTATGCACCTCTTAATCGCACCTGTTCTCGCCAGCGCCCTCTACATCGGAAGCGGCTTGGGCCTCGTTCTCCTGATCGTCATCATCGTTCTGATCCTGCGCTGATCGTATCGGCGTCGCATCGGCTGCCCTTTGGGAGGCCGATGCTGTCCATAGGGGCTTGGCCATGCGCCGATCCCTTGGGTCTCCCGTCAGCACGGATCAAAGGGCCCGCGGTGAAGTCGCACAAACCGCTTCACCATCAAGATATTAAGTCCGGGCAATACGTCAGTTTCGAACCCGGCCCCATGGCGCCGCTATCCCCTGCACTTCGTCAGGTCTTCGCCCGAGCCAGCGCCGAATAGATGACGAGGCAGGTCAGCAGGATCACGCCAAGCCAAACGGTCCCGAGGACGGGACCGCCATAATAATAGCTGGCACCGGCGGCGAACGGGAAGAGCCCAATCGAAACGATGAGATTCACGGCCGCAAGATAGCACCTGCGCGCTTTCACTCCCATGGGGTGTTGGCCTCCTACCTAGAGACGATCTCCTTTGCGTCCCGCCATGGGTTGCGGGGGCAAGTTCCTGGCAGTCCGTCGGAAAGACGGCGACTTTTGTGGCATTGGCCAACGAAGCCCTTTGTCCTCGTCCGACTTCAATCCGCCAAATACGGTCCCGCCGTCCGCACATGAAGGATCGCGCATTCATCATCCATGGGTACCTCGGCTACCCCGAGGAAGCCTGGCAGCCCTGGCTCAGGGCCGAACTCGAGCGGCGAGGTTATGAGGTGGCATTGCCAAAGATGCCGCATCCGGACCGGCCCACCCTAGAGGAGTGGATAGCCTTCATCGCGGACTTGGTGGGGCAACCCGACAGGAAGACGGTCTTGATTGGCCATAGTATCGGCGCCCAGGCCGTGCTCCGTTATCTCGAGACTTTGGGGGGCACCGGGCGCTCCTTGGGAAGGACCGTTCTCATCGCGAGCAACTACCCGTCCGGGATGTCCCCCGAGTCCGCCCAAGAGAGGTCTGGAGGCGACGTCATCCTGCTGCCATGGCTCACGACCCCCGTGGATCCGGCCAAGGTGAAGGAGGCCATGGGAACCTGCACCGTAATCCTTTCCGACAACGATCCGTACATCCCGTTTGAGGAGGCAAAGGCCGCGTTTCAGGCAAACCTCGGGTGCACGATCGTCGTCGAGCCGGGTAAGGGCCATTTTAACGAGGACGACCATATCACCGAGCTGCCGGCGGCGCTTGCGGCGGTCATCTCCTAACTCATCTCTTGGGGGCATCTTCCGTAAGCGTTCTTCTCCGGCGGCAGGTCAACACCCCCTGGCGCCAAATTCCTTTGTTGTGGATTCCATGGGCGGATCCGTTCGTGATGATAGCCGCCCCGTTAGCCTGATATCCTGATCCCTTGGCTTTTCCTTCCCACCGCCTCTGTCTCGCGGTCTTCCTTGCAGGCCTGGTTCCCGCCATGGCGGGTCCATCCGGCATAAAGACCCCATCGGACCTGATAGGCTACCTGCGGCAGATCTCGGGAACCCACACCCTTTCCGGGCAGTACATCGAGACGGGCGACCTTGCGCCGATCAACGCCATCCATGCCTCCACGGGCAAGTGGCTCGGCCTCATCAGCGGCGACTACTATCATTACGACCACAAGGGGCCGCCGGTCACCTCATTCAACGCCAGCGCCATCGCCTATTGGAATGCGGGAGGTCTCGTCCTGCTCAACCTGCACATGCCCAACCCGACCACGGGCGGTCCCGTCTGGGATGTGACTGCCCTTGATGCCAAGGGGCTCCTCACCCCTGGGACGCCCACAAACGCCGCCCTCATGAACGCGCTGGGCAAGGTCGCCGCGGGACTAAAGGAGCTCCAGGCCGCAGGCGTCGTCGTGATCCTGCGTCCCTACCATGAGAATGGCGGCGATTGGTTCTGGTGGGGATCGGGATTCCGCCTCTCCTCCGCTCAGGTCGTCGATCTCTGGCGCTTCACCCACGACTACATGGAAAAGACGCAGGGGCTGCACAACATCGTGTGGCTCTTCGAGTCCGGCCAGCCGGGCATACCCGTGACTGCAAACTATCCCGGGGATGCCTACGTCGACATTGTCGGGCAGGATGTCTACATGGACCATCCGGCCGATCCCTCCGTGGTCTCCGGCTACGACAGGCTGGTCGCCACCGGGAAACTGGTCTGCATGTGCGAGTTCGGGCCCGGTTCCCCACAGCTCGGCAACCCCGACTTTGCGGAGACCACCCTCGTGTCCGCCTTCCATAACCAGATGCCCCGGACCACCTTCTTCGTCCAGTGGTGGGACGGAAACGCCGGAAAGGTCGGATGGGGCATGGCCTCGACGAGGGACGTATCGGCGGCCCTAGCCGATCCGTGGATCCTCAACCGCGACGACATTTCGTTTCGGGGTGGGCATCTCCCCTGAATCGGGTTTCCTTGGGATCGATCCGCGTACCCGGACAGACCCCCTTTGAAATTGAGCCTTTTCCCGACCCGAGCGGCCAAGAGCCCCGCACCCCATTCTGGGATGAGACCTGGTGCCCATCGCCTTGCAGCGCTTAGGCACGCGTGCTGGCTCTCCTGCCTTGCCGCCACCGTCCTCGTCGCGGGCACGGAACCCACGCCCTCCCCGACCCCTGTAAACACCGACGATCTCTACAACCTCGGCCAGCAGCTCTTCGACCAGTATGCCCCTCCCGAGATCAAGGAGCAGTACTCCTTTCCGACAAAGGACGAATGGGACAAGTTCGCCGCGCGGCTGAACCACGCCCTCGACAACAACTCGCTCGAGGAGCTCGCCGAATTCGAACCCCAGGCCCGGGCCGCGCTGACGGCATTGCGCGCCCTGCCCGGCTACGAGGACTATGCCGACTGGCTTGAGCTCCGGATCGACGAGATTGAGGCCGCAAAGCAGGCGGTGGCGCAGGCCAAAGCGCCCTCTCCCACCCCGCATGGCGTCGCTCCCCATGCGTCCTCGGTGCCCCTGTACGGCCTTTGGCTTTCGCGGGAGCGCGATCGCCCGATGCCCGCCGGGGCGGACGAACTCATGCCGCTCCTCCGCGCGGCCTTTGTCGCCGAGGGGGTGCCCCCTGAGCTGGCCTGGATAGCCGAGGCGGAGTCGGGACTTAATCCCTCGGCCCGAAGCCCGTCCGGGGCGAAAGGGCTTTTCCAGCTGATGCCCGACACGGCACACGCCCTTGGGCTCAGCACATTTCTTCCGGACGACCGCACCGACCCGGAGAAGGCTGCACACGCCAGTGCGCGCTATCTGCACGCGCTCTATACCCGGTTCGGGAGCTGGCCCCTTGCGCTCGCCGGCTACAACGCCGGCGAGGGTCGCGTAAGCCGCCTGCTCGCCTCCCGCGGTGCCAAGGACTTTGCCGGCGTAGCCTCCTCGCTGCCTACGCAAACACGGATGTATGTCCCGAAAGTGTGCGCCCTTGTCACGGTCCGCACGGGAGCGTCGGTCGAGGATCTATCCCCCGTGAACGGCTAGGCCATTTCTGGGGGAGGCAGCCCCGGCCTGGGCATCCCTCCTCACCCCCCAAACCCAATGCGGGCGACCTTCTCCGACGAGCGCTGGTTGCACTCCTCCAAATCGGTGATCGTAAGGTCGGAACGGATCAGCGTGTGCTCGTTCCTCACCCCGTAGTGCCAGTTGCTAATTGCAATGGCCCGCTTCAGGAGGCGGGCAAGTTCGCGGCTCTCGGGTTCGTCGGCGGCAGAGGGCGCGATCTGCCAGAGGATCGCATCGCAGATCTCCGGGGCAAATCCCCACATCGCCATGGCGCGGCTGCCCGCCGTGGCAAAGGTCACGCCCAACCGGAACTGCTCGAGCTGGGCCTGCAGCTCCAACTCCCGTTCATCGATGGACAGCATCCCGATTGGAAAGATGCTGCAAAGCACCCAGACCCCAACCAGGTGCATGATGCCGGCGGTGTAGGCTGATGGATCGCCGCCGCTGATCTCGTCCATGACGAATGCGGTGTGCAGGGAACGCTCCCAGAAGTGGTCGGCCGTCTTTGTGTACAGGTGCGTCGGGTATTTCTTGAAGTCGGTCATCGTGACCGCCTGGACGATCCGCGAAACCTCGGACAAGCCCAGGTGCAGAATCGCGTCCCTGATATCCCGGGTTGTGGCCCCCCGCGAATAGAACGAGCTATTGCACACCGCGACGACTCTCGCGGTCAGCGCGGGATCCACCTGGACCAGCGCGGCCACGTCGGCAAGCTGCACGTCTGTCCGGTGAACGGCGGAGACGAGCTGGGAGAGGACGCGAGGGCCGCTCGGGAGCTTCCCAAGATCGCATGAATCAAGTGTTTCTCTCGGGTGCATACGGAGTCCAACCTCCATCGGCACAGGACGCCTTTTCATGAGAATGATTCTCGGAGGCAGACGCCGATAGGTGTGCGTGAATCGCAAAACACCGTACGCACTTGTGCTTAGTCTTTTTACGAAATTTTGCCGCTTGAATCTGCTATTCTGCGAAGTGCGATGAATACGTCCCAAATCGACACACCCCAGACAGACTTGGACCTAACGAGCACCGATCGCATCGTGGCCGCGGTTCTCTCCTTGAGCCAGGATGATCCATGGGAAGTCAAAGGGGCCTCTGTGCTCAGCGCGGTCGAACAGGAGATCGCGAAGCACAAGGTCGCTTTCACCGACCAGTTCGCAGAAAGCTGGAAGACGAGTGAATGCCGTGCGAAGCTGTTCGCCGCGGAACAGGAGCTGCGTTCGGAAGGTTTTCGCGAGGAAGCGGGATTGCACCCGTGGGGACTGCTGATCGTCACGGTCGGTGCCGCCACGCTGACTGACGATGCGGGGCGATCCCCCTTGCATTGGGCGGCCGAGAACAGCGCATGGCACGCGATCCCTGCGGGCGCCCTGACGGCCGACGCCCTGCTTCAGGTCAACGAGAGGAATGAGACGCCGTTCGAGATAGCGGCCAGGAACCATGCGCTTCAATCCATGGACGAGGAGGTTCTGAAATCTGTAGCAAGTTCGCCGAGCCGGAAAGGGGACACCGCGCTGCATCAGGCGGCCCGGGGCGGTTTCCTCCTGGGTCTTCCCCAATGCCTGAAGTCTGATGAGCTATTGGCCATTGAAGACAGGGAGGGGGTTTCGGTCCTTGAGAGGCACCTCGTGGCCCACCGCTCTTCGCATTAACGGAAAACTGCCTGGAAAGAGGGCGCCCGAGGCGAAACCCGAGCCCTGCATGCCGTCAGGGCATGGGATTTTGAGCCTGGAGCCTATCCTTGTCCCTCGCTACTTCGCGTACTTGATCTCTCCCAAGAGGTCGGCCAGTCGGTAGGCGGCCTTCACGATCTGTTTCTCGGCGACCACCGTGTTGTTCTCCTCGTAGTTCTCCGGAAGCGTGACCGATGCCGTCACCGAGGTTCCCGCGGTGTTCACCGTTCCCTGGGTCGGGTTGATCCCGTCGTACGCCGCGCTGTCGGCAAGCGCCACCGACTCCGTGGCCCAGGCCTCGGCCCAGGCATGGTAATCGCCCGACGTCTTCCACTCGTTCGTCGGGTAACGGGCCGCCAGCGCCTTCGCGTACTTCTTCGCGCTGCTCGTGTGCGCGCTGTCCGCGACCAGGTTCGTATCCCAAAAACTGTGAAGCTCGGCCGCATAGGGGCCGTCGTCCGGCACCCCCGGCAGGAGGATATCGTTTCCTCCGACGTCCATCGGCAGCTTTGCCGCCAATGCGGGATCCTTGACCAGCGCGATCGCCCCGTTGGCCCCCGGCTTGTAATAGCCCGTTCCCACATGGAGCGGCTGGTGGATGTCGCCCGTGAAATGGATGATCATCCTCAGGGCCTGGACGGGCGTGTGGACGGTGGATTTACCCTCCAGGACCGAGATCGCGATATTGATCTCGTGAACGATGTCGTTCGGCGCCGAAAACGGGTCGTCGTCCGTATATTTCGTTTCACCCAGGGGCAGGTTGTCGAAGTGCCACTCGTGGTTGTCGGGAAAATCCCGATTGAAGATCGTCGCCTCGTTGTCGGGCTCGCCCTTCGCCTGCTTGAGCGGCCCCGTGCCTTTCTTGGCACGCTTCAGGTCGTCCATCCAGGTCGCGGCGTCCTGGGGCGTCTGCCCGCCGAGGAGCTTCTCGACCTTGGCGTATTCGGCGGGGTTCTCATTCTGGAGGACCTGCAGGCCGAGGACGCCGATCGTCTGATGCCCGAGGTTTCCCCAGGCGGAGGCCATCGAAGCACAGGCAAAAAACAAAGCTACCAACAAGAGGGGAGTCTTCATGGTTTTTGATTGGACCTGAGCAAAGCTCCGACGTCGTAAAGGTGTTGGCCAATCCGAAAATCGCCTAAAAATAGGTAACCGGGTTACAGATATATGGCACCGTGCCCCATGGGCCTTCGTGATGTGATCCTCCTGCCACTTGCTGCCAGAAACCCTTGATACACAATGTGCACGGTGCCCGCCCCGGATCCGGCGGGAGGTAGCATCACCCAAAGGGGCTCCGGTACAGAGCGGCAACCCTCCAAATTCCGGGGCGCAGCGGCCCTACCCCCTTGAATTCCCCCAGGTCGGCCGCCTGAATCCGACGCCATGGACGACGCACGTCTCGATAAGCTGCTCTGGTGCCTGCGGGTGTTCAAGACGCGCCCGCTGGCCATGGCCGCCTGCCGCTCTGGTCACGTGCTGATTGGGGAGTTGGAAGCCAAGCCGGGGCGGACGGTCCACCCGGGCGAAACCCTTGTCGTCCGCGCCGGAGCTGTCACCCGCACGCTAAGGGTCGTGGCGATGCCGCGCTCGCGCGTCAGCGCAAGCCTGCTTCCTGAGTTCATGACGGACCTGACCCCGGCAGCCGAGTACGAGCGCGCCAAGCAGGCCGGCATCGAGCACATGCTTGCCCGCAAGAGGGGCATGGGCCGTCCGACAAAAAAGGAGCGGCGCGACATCTCGGAGCTATTCGGGCTCTAGCGGGGTTGGCGTGACCGCGATCCGATTGCGGGGCGCATTCGGGCGGGAACGCCGTCACGCGATCCGTATGCGGTTGAGGCGGCCTTGGCTCGGGTGTAGGATGTCCCCATGAGAACGCCCGTTTGGTGCGCCCTGCTCGCGGTCTTCCCCACGGCCCTGCTAGCGGACCTGCCCGTCAAGGTAGCGGTCAACCCGGGAGCCGGGACACTTCCGATCAGCCCTTTCATCTATGGGACAAACCAGGACCTGCCCGGGGTCGCGACCCCGGGTTCGCGCCGCATCGGGGGCGACCGACTGACCGGATACAACTGGGAGACCAACGCCTCGAACGCCGGAACCGACTATATCAACAATAGCGACGACTATATGGTTTCTGGGCTCCCGGCGTCCCAGCAGGGCATCCCTGCAATTGCGCTCACCAATTTCCACGACCAGTCCCTGGCCAGCGGCACGCCCTACACGGTCGTCACGCTCCAGATGGCCGGCTATGTCGCCGCGGACGAGAACGGCCCGGTCACGGCCGCGCAGGCGGCCCCGTCGTCCCGGTGGATCCAGGTGGTGAACGACAAGCCAGGCGGGGCGTACCAGAACCCGCCGAATCTGACCGACGGGACCGTGTATATGGATGAGCTCCTGAACCTCCTCATTGCGAAGTACGGGCCCGCCTCAGGGAAGACCGGGATCCGGGGCTACAACCTGGACAATGAGCCGTCCCTCTGGCCGTCGACCCACCCCTACCTGCATCCCGCGCAGACCACCTGTGCGGAGGAGACCACGAAGTCCGTGGCCCTGGCCAAGACGATCAAGCGCATGGACCCCTCCGCGGAGGTCCTGGGAGGGGTGTTCTACGGGAGCGAGGACTACCTGACCTTTCAGAATGCGCCCGACTGGGCGACTATCCAGAAATCGACGGGCTACCGGTGGTTCATCGACTACTACCTCCAGCAGATGAGCCAGGCCTCCGCGTCGGCGGGGATGCGCCTCCTGGACGTCCTGGACCTCCACCGCTACAGCGACGAGAACATCGGGGGCCCCGTCGCGGGGACATCGATCACGGCCCAGACCGACTCCACCGACACGGCGACCAACATGGCCCGGGTCCAGGCGCCCCGGGTCCTCTGGGACCCGGCGTATGTGGAGAACAGCTGGGTGCAGACGTACTATTCCCAGTTCCTGCCCTGGATCCCGAACATCCAGACGTCGATTGCCGCCCGCTACCCGGGAACCAAGCTCTCCTTTACGGAGTACTGCTACGGAGGGGAGAGCGACATCTCGGGCGGGCTGGCCCAGGCCGACGTGCTGGGGATCTACGGCAAATACGGGGTCTACCTCGGCTGTTTCTGGCTTCTGCACGGATCGCCCTCACCCACCTACGCGGCGGCGGCCTTCAACCTATATCTGAACTATGACGGCCAGGGCTCAAAATTCGGAAGCACCTCGGTCCAGGCAACGGACTCCGACACGGTCAACACGTCGGCCTACGCCTCGCTCGACCAGTCCGGCGCCCTTCACGTCGTGGTGCTGAACAAGAGTTACACGCAACC
>Ga0265338_10002379_pt1 | contig 28345 bp, 26 predicted proteins | sample 42126metaG_FD_193579 | JGI IMG/M metagenome (GOLD analysis project Ga0265338, IMG submission 193579) | Rhizosphere microbial communities from Carex aquatilis grown in University of Washington, Seatle, WA, United States - 4-21-26 metaG | ecosystem: Host-associated > Plants > Roots > Rhizosphere...
GATAGTTAAATGGCACAAATTACTGACCTCGCTACCGCCCAGCAACTCTTACTGCAAGGCAAGGGAGTAGCTACTCCATATATAACCATACTAACCGGTACCATAACCGCCTCGACGGCTGCTAGTGGTAACATGGATGGCGGACTATCGTCTAATAACATCGGCACAACCCTAACCGGTACCATGAGATCAATCCCCATACCGGCAACTGGTGCACCAACTCGTATGATGATGAATGTGCAGGATCCATACAACTCCATTCATCCAGGTTTCTTAGCCTTTTTCTATAAAATAGGCACGTTAGACTTAACCGCCACGGGTGATAAATTTACGCACGATACGGCTACCTTCCCAATCACGCGCACCCTCTATGGCCAGGCTACTCAGCCTCTTGACCTAATACCACTGGTCCAAATATCTACAGCTACTACAACAACTGCAGCTGTATTTACTATTAAAAACGCAGGCAATACCACTGGATACGTTAATGCGTCGGGTAGTACGGTTGTAGGTACAAACGCCATGACCCTGCCCGCTGCTGCAACAAAACTCAACACTACCTTACTCATGCTTCTAAATGCAGGTGATACAGGAGTCAGAGATATTACGTCGATTAACGTAGGAACATCGGCCGCAGCCGGGGCAGCTACTATTTGGGGAATGGAAATTATTTCACCACTCGGTGCGCCAACCGCCTCCTTTAGCATGCTGCATGATTCCATAACGGGCGGTATTAATTTGGCGAACCTACAACCCGGGGCAGCTACCACTGGCACAGCCACTTCATTCTTGGGCACGTGGGGTGGCAACAGCACTACTACACATAATACTGGGGGTTTTCTCCTCGCAGCACAGGATACCTAGAAAAACATCATGAATCCAAACGTCAATAGTTTTAATCTTGGAACAGTTTACGCAAACTGGCGCATGGCTGGACAAGATTTTCCATACCCTCCCATCTTCATTGTTGCTGTGCTTCATAATTCAAACTTTTTCCTACTTATGCGATAGAATTAGCACCAACACAGCGACTAGTTTTATGCGCATTCTCTATAATTTATCCCTCTCAAGATATACTTACATTACGTGAGAAGCTATTTAACCAAGCTAGGGATATTGACGCTGCTTATATGTGTTGCTCTAGGTAGTTGTGCTCGTGCCGGATCCTTGTCTATTCAACCCCTGCGCCAGGAGTTGGAGTTAAAGCCAGGGCAGACACTAAACAGCTTTGTTTTAGTTACTAATACCGGTAACTCACCAACCATCGTTAGCATGAGTGCTGAATCCTTTGGGGTAATAAACGAAAACTACGATTATAGTTTTGATAAAGCCCAAGACGTAAAAAGTTGGGTGCATTTCGATGAAACAAGCGCCGTCATTAAGCCCCACGATGATCATAGCTTCAATTACAGCATCGGCATACCTATCACGGCCGAGCCAGGTGAAAAATATATTGCAATATTTGCGTCAGTCAATAGTACATCCTCCGACAATGTGAGCGTCACCGACCGGGTAGGAGAATTATCCTACATTACAATCGCTGGTAACGTTACTCGGCGTGGTAAAGTCCTTGGGCTAACCGTGCCATTTATAACCCTCAGCCAGCAGCTGTCTTGGGATCTGAGGCTCGAAAACACTGGAACAGCTCACTTTGATAGTGTAATAACCACGAACATGACGAACGCTTTTGACCGAACATTAAGCCGAAAGACTGAGAAACACTTAATCTTACCTGCCACCACACGTCTGCTGAGTAATACGGTTGGGCTTGGAAGCTGGCCAGGTCTCTACCATGTTAAATTTTTGATTGGGCGAGGTGATGATCCAGCTTCATATGTTTCGAGGTGGGTTATCTACGCACCGCTATGGGCTACTATCATACTAGTGGTAGCCCTTATATCAGTTGGCGAGTTTTTCTATCGGCGACATAAAAAACACCGGAAGTATACCATCCACAGCTAAGCACTACTGAGTTTGTGGCACGGCAGTGTAGATAATTGAGGAGCTGTAGTTTCCAGCTGGTTTGCTGTTATCAATCTTAAGTCCATAGGTGACTGTGGTTTGATCGCCACTTTCAAATGGACCATTTCCAGTCCTAATCAGGACATTCGAAAGGGTTATGCCGGCAAAATTAGTACTGGCATCAGTGTTATAACCCCAAGTATTAACCGACAACGCGGCAGGAGTCACATTGCCACTAGCAGGTAAGGTACTCCCCCCGTTTACGAGATTAGTATTGGATAGTGCCCGAATATACAACTTATAACCAACAACATCAGTGGACGTGACAGTGACCGTACTAGTCCCGGTTGCGAGGGTACCGCTATCAGTTGGCGTAACCGGTATAGTGACATTGCCAGTGGTCGCAATAGTCAGGCTAGTCTGCCCACCAAAGGGCACATTGGCGCCAAATTTACCAGCCCCAAAGGGGCTAGCTAGGGCCGTACTACCTACGGAGCATACTAGCGTAAGAAGCAATGGCAAGAAAACGAGTTTTTTTATCAACCACTGGCAGTTGCGAACAATAACCATATACTTTATCATACACGTATACGAGGGAACATGAGAGTGAAAGCAAACAGGGGCTGGTCAAAACGAGTTATCCAATTGTGTCTAGCGGTGAGCTTCACTTTATCGCTAGTGCTATTGACGATCACAGCCCAGGTTAGTGCAGCGCAAATTACCGGCCGCACGTTGACAATTGGTAGCTCTGTAGCCAGCGCTTCAACTACCTATACGCTTACGTTTACGGTGCCAACAACCGGTACGGTGATTAAGTCATTTGCTGCAGACATCTGTACGACGGCCAGTGGAACCTGTACAACTCCGTCAGGTTTTGACAATTCCGCTGCCTCACTATCCTCTCAACCAACTAATCTCGGGGATGCCTCTGGCTGGACGGTTAATGACTCTACGGCGGGCTCACTACGAATTGTCAAAAGCGGTGACAGCGCTAATCCCTCGGGAAGCCAAACAGTTGTTTTCGGAAATGTTACTAATCCCAGTGCCACGAACTCAACCTACTTTGCGCGTTTAACAACTTACTCTGATGCTGGTTGGACCACGGCAATTGATACTGGCACGGTGGCCGCTGCTACCGCCGGGCAAATAACGGTAACCGCTACGGTTAACGAAACGCTTACTTTTACTCTAGCTTCGGCCACTGTTGCCCTTGGCACACTATCTACCGGTAGTACTGGTTCGGGTACCTCTACCATGACGGCTGCCACGAATGGTACAAGTGGATACGCCATAACGGTCAACGGGACTACTCTGACCTCTGGCCTAAATACCATTACCGCCATGGGTACACAGTCGACCAATGGATCTGCTACAACTTCGGCCACTAATACTTCGCAGTTTGGATTAAATCTGCGATCTAATGCTACTCCAGCAATCGGTTCAGACGTATCAGGTTCGGGCAGCGGTACCTACGGTACAAACTACGGTATTGCTAACAATTTTCGCTTTTTCACCGGTGATACTGTGGCTACCGCCTCAGGCCCTACGAATTCTAACACCTTTACTGTTAGTTATATCGCCAATATAGCGGGCTCAACCCTACCCGGTAACTATTCAACAACGCTAACCTACATAGCGACAGCAACCTTCTAAGAGAGCGGCTGCCTACTTTTCCGGGACTGTTTTGTGCTATGATTGAGCCATATGAGACGAGGGTTGTTTCTACTTGTTGTTGTAGTTGTAGGTGTTATTTGGGTTTCCGCCACGCATCCGACTGTAGCAACTGCTGATCCCAGTACAGCACAGGGAATGCAAATCTCTCCAGTCCTTATCAACCTCAACGCTGATCCGGGCAAAACGTATACATTGAAGCTATCGATCCTCAACGTTACAACTGGTGACCTAGTTTTTACTCCAGCAGTGAACGACTTTAAAGCCAAAGACGAAACAGGTACGCCAGAGGTCCTTCTAAACAGCACACTTCCTCCGAGCGCCTCTATCGTATCGTGGGTGCAACCAATCGGTACCATCCCGCTAAAAGCGAAGCAATCCGACGAGCTTGATGTCGTTGTTAATGTTCCAATCAATGCCGAATCAGGCGGACACTATGGTGTTATCCGCTTTAGTGGTACCGCCCCAGAACAGCAGCAAAACGGCGTATCTTTAGCTGCCAGTGCAGGTGTGCTGCTACTCGTTCGAGTAAGCGGCCCGATCACTGAGCAATTGAGTCTGAAGGATTTCTTCACTGAACGGAGTACTAGTAGGACAAGTCGATTTCAAAGTGGTCCAGTGACTTTCGTCGAACGCATATCGAATACTGGCAATGTTCACGTCGCTCCAACGGGTAATTTAATAGTCAAAAACATGTTTGGCAAAAATGTGGCTAGTCTCGCAGTTAATCAAACGACTGGGAATATTTTGCCCAGTAGCATTAGGCGGTTTGAAGAGACACTGAAAGGGAAGAGCCTGTTTGGTAAATACACCGCTTCGTTAAGCTTAGCCTATGGCACGCAAGGCAAAGTACTCACTGGAGCCTTAACCTTTTGGGTTATTCCTTACAAGTTAGTTATCGGTGGGCTACTTCTGTTGGTCATCCTTATCTTACTTATCTGGTGGCTTATTAGACGCTACAACCGCTGGATTATAAGCAAGGCAGGGCCACGACAGCCGCCGCCAAGCTACCGTCCACCACCTTCATTTACTAGTCGATAAATTGCCGGGCAGACAGTAGCACTCTGTGGTATAGTTTAAGCAAAAGGGGAATATGCGCTTAAGATGTTGTTAGCCCTGATTGCCGTTATCGTGGTGGCTTTTTGCAACCTAGTATTAGGTCTGATTGTTCTCCTTAAAAATCGTGGTAGTTTAACAAATGTGTCATTTGGCATCTTTGCTTTCTTGTTGTCGGCGTGGATTGTTATCAATTTCTATAGCAACGATGCTGCGCTAAGTCATGGGGCACAGCTATGGCTGAATCGCGCGACCATCTCAATACCGGTCTTTGCACTTTATTTTCTTCTTCTCTTTAGTTTACAATTCACGCGTTTCGGTAATCGCCGATTTCGATCTTTTGCTATTTTATTTGGCGTTTTTAGTCTGATTTTTGGGGCTGCCAGCGCCACCCCTCTATTAATTAGCGGTGTCACGCCGAAGGGCAATATAATTGTGGCAAATTTTGGACCCTTCATCGCTTATTTCTCGGTCTTCATAATTTGTCTGTTTTTGGCCATTATTATTATCCTACTCGGATCACTTAGGCGCTTAGATGGAGCCGCCAAGGCACGTACCCAGATTATGGCCGCCAGCTTATTCGCTGCCTTGGCCATCACAGTTATTACAAACCTCATAATGCCGGTTATTTTTCACCAGTTTAACTACACTGTGATTGGCATACTATCAACCATTATCATCGTTGGCGGTTTTACCTACGCTATTGTTCGTCACCGACTCTTTGATATTCGGGCGGTCATAGCTCGCTCCATGGCCTATCTGCTGCTCCTGGTGACGCTTGGAACGGCCTATGCACTCATTACGTTTCGTATTGGTGGTCTTATATTCTCTAGTGGCAAGATTCAGACCGCTCAGCAGAGCTTTAATATTATTACCGCACTCATCTTAACGCTGACGTTTCAGCCACTAAAACTTTACTTTGAGAAGATAACTGACAAAATCTTTTTTCATGGACATTATGATGCCCAGGTTGTGACAAATCAGATTAGCCACATTCTAGCTACTGAGGTGCGATTAGTAGAGCTGAGTCGACGAGTGAGGAATATTCTGGCACATAGCATGCGCATAAGTGAGGTTAACATCGTCGTTTTAAACAACGGCCAAGTTTTCACTGAGGGTGGACATTACGTAGTGAGTCGTCTGGAAGATCTAGCCCGTGACCTGGAACAATTACGTGGCAAAGTAGTTGTTACCGACGAGGAGCCAGAAGGCAAGCGCAAGGAAGTGCTACAACGCTACGACATATCTGTTATGGCCGCGCTACGAACAAGAGAAGATAAGAAAATTGGTTACTTACTGTTTGGCCCCAAGCTCAATGGAGACATTTACGGCAGCACTGATCTAAGCGTTATCAGCACAATTGCCGATCAACTAGCTGTGGCCATTCAAAATGCAAAGGCATATGTACAAATACAACAGTTCAATCATACCTTGGAGCGAAAAATTAAAGATGCGACTAAGCAGCTACGCGAGGCAAACCATAGCCTACAAGAGCTTGATCAGGTGAAGGATGATTTCATTTCTATGGCCTCTCATCAACTGCGCACGCCCTTAACGGTCATTGACGGTTATTTATCTAACATTTTAGATGGCATGTATGGCACGACGAACCAGCAGCAAAAGCAAGCGATTGGGGTAGCGAGGAACCGCCTCAGTTTAACGCGGAGCTTAGTAGCTGATCTCCTTAATATGAGCCGCATTGAAGCCGGACGATTCTTTATCGACGCCCGACCGATTGATCTCGATACGGTAGTAGCCGAAGAAGTTGAGCAGTTGCAGATTAGAGCTGAGGAGCAGGGGATACATATGGTCTACCAGATACCAACAAAGCCTATCCCAACTCTAAGTCTTGATGAATCAAAAACCCGTCAAGCAATTATTAATCTCATAGATAACGCACTAAATTACAGCCCTGAAGGACACGTCACTGTGTCCCTAGAACATATAGGCGACCAGGTCATATTTCAGGTTGTTGATGACGGTATGGGCGTACCCGATCATGAGCGAGATAAAGTCTTCTCTAAGTTCTTTCGTGCAGATAACGCCAAAAATGCTCGAGCAGATGGTACCGGGATTGGTTTATATCTTGTTAAGAGAGTCATCGAGGAGCAGGGCGGCAGTGTCATCTTTTTAAGCCAGGAAGGCAAGGGCTCAACCTTTGGTTTTCGCCTGCCGGTGCGTACCAATGTTAAGGCCGCCAGTAAGCCAACCAGGCGTGAGCCAGAATTAGCAGCTACGGCTAGCTCTTAACTAACTAGCTCATTTCGTTATACTAAAAATATGGCAACACCCGAAAAATCATCGACTCCAGAAGAAAAGCCACGCAGTCTACTTGAGAAGATTGGCCTATTTGCTTTGGTTGCGGCAGGCGTAGGCCTCCTCCTCGGCTCCCATGTGATTTTAAGGCCACGACGCCCGCGCTAGCAGGGCGATAGACGGTTCCAGAATGTGTCTGTGAGAAATATCACAGACAAGCATGAGCTCAATTGTTTAACTAAACGTGTTCGACTATTAGTAACCGAGGGAGGCTGGTACTCAGCTTCTTGTCAGGTACATAACATAGCATAAGAAGTACAAGGAGGCATCTATGAAAAAATCTAAAAGTAGAATCAGCCAGCCGAAACATTTTCTTGCTAAAGTCTATTATATGAGCAGGGAGGGTGTTCAAGCCCTGCACCGCAAGCAAAAAAAGTTGCGCAGCAAACGCATTGATATTAGTCACGAACTAAGTGAACTTAACAATCAGCCCGCTAGTAATACGGTAGAAGATCAGGCCTGGCTCGAGGCGATGAATGAACTCCAGTACGTTGAAAACGAGCTAGAAATGATTGACCGCATATTAGCGAGAGTCAAACTCATCCGTCGACCGAGGAGGCTTCAGCATGTCACACTTGGCTCACGTGTACGATTGCAAAAAGGCAAGCATCAACTAGACTACACCATCGTCGGTTCCGTCGAAGCGAACCCAACTGTGGGCAAGATCTCAGACGAGAGTCCTGTCGGTAAGGCTCTGCTTGGTAAGAAGGTAGGTGACCAAGTTACACTTGCTTCAAAACAGGCCAAAGCTAAGCCATTGGTACTCAAATTAGCACAAATCGAATAGTCGACACCTGCTTAGACTAGAGACATTTCTCCGTCTATTTGCTCTGCAGAAGTGCTATCACCTGGGATTTAATCGCAGTCGCTGATGCGCCGTCAACAACAGTCACGCTATCAACTTTTTGCCCCGTTTTGCCACCGCTCACAACAGTTAGACCGAATAGCTTTGTCTGCTTGTTTGTCTTATCCGTCAGTACGCCAGCGACTACCACGCTATTAGAATCTTTTTTCTTGTATGCAATAGACGTTACTGATGCTTGATTATTCTGCAAAGAGGATAATGACTGTTGAAACTGCGTAGGACTATTGAGAGTTTGTAGGTTGTCACTGGTTAGGGCATATGCCTGACTATCTTTGCCGGCAAGCACGTTCGACATGAAGCTATCGGCCATTTTACGTTGGGAATAAGCAGGCGTGAACAACCAGACTGCCCGGTGAGCTGTATAGAGTCCTCCACCAATAATACCTACCACTACAACCACGATGAGCGAGGTCATCAGTTTTGTCCTTCCACTACGTGGGTTTGAGTAGTTATAGGATGTTCCAAATTTAATTGGTTGTGGTATTCGTCCCATAGTCTAATACCTTCTCACCCATGCGTGATCATTTACATTTGTGACATTCCCAGATGGCTGACTTGAAACAGCCGGAATAACAGCCTTATTAATACATGCTTCGTATGCCCTTTGGGATTGCGCGAGGGCGGCGCATGAACCCGTAAACGTCGATGAGTTTACGCCTGGTATTGCACTCGTGCTTGCGCTAGATCCACAACCTTGCGCCGATAGGTTACACATGCTTTTGCCATAATTAACGCCAGCTTGATTCATGGTGGCTACCTGAGCTGCCGTCATCCAGTGAATAGACGTACATAGGCTCGAATACGCCGCACAGGCAAAATTGGTGTTTTGTCCTACCACGCCGTCAACAGTAAGCCCCGTGTGGTGTACTGCGTTGATGAGTGTTTGAACACCACATACATCTGATCGCTTATTGGCGGGGTACGGAGGAGATTGCGCAGTACTCGTATCGCAGAGTGATGCAGAGGATTTCGCTGATGTGCCTGAGCTAGCCGAAGAAGGAGTGCTTGATCCAGATGAACTAGAGCTTGGGGCAGGAGTCACACAGTGCGGTGGAGTACCAGTCTGGCCGGTTGGACACTTAGCTGCCGGGGGTGCGGGTGTAGGTGCTGGTGGGGGCGTAGGAGTAGGTGGTGGTGCCTGCAATGCCTGCTCAAACTGCGCGTTACCAAAGGCAAAGATGCCACCGTCTGATCCAGCTAGCCAGTATCCAGCAGCTCCTTCCGTAGAAGCAATACCTACAATGGGTCCCGCTAAGGAGGTACCGACTAGATTACCGTGATTTGGCATATTCCATGCATAAATTGCTCCTGTTTTAGTAGTGATGGTATACCCACCGCTTCCACCAGCCCCATAGACAGTAATGGCACTCGCTGTTGGTGCAGCTGGACCTCTGTTAACGGCGTCACCATAGGCATAGACTGCTCCACTGTCTGACACGAGGAATATACCGCGACCGGTATTAGTTGCAGCAGCCGCCACAATGCCGCCAGCCGATAAGCCGTTCAGGCCACCTAGAGGAGCAGTATTAAAATGTTTAAAGTCTGTTTCAATACTATTATGACCTTCAGAGGCAGCATTCCAATAATTGGCCGCATCTCCTTCTGGGATAATATCTCCGAGAGATGTTACTAGATAATAACCTCCTCCAGTAGGAGTCGGGGCGAGCACTCGGAAATAGCGAGGGGTTGCAACGGTACCTGGGTGAGCATTGTAAGGCGCTGCTCCACCATAAGCAAAGACACCACCATCACCCCCAAGCAACCAATAACCGTCTGTTTGTGGGCGTCTCGCAAAGGAAACTATAGGTTGGGCAAGATGAAGACTGCCAGCAGAACCATAAAAATGGGCTCCACCCATCGAAAAGACACCACCATCAGTTGTGGCTACCCAGTATTCGCTTGTGCTTCCACCGTATTGGATGCCAACAACTGGCGCATTAACATTAATCCGACCTGTTGCAGCATGCGATAAAAAGAGATATTTTACACCAATGGCGCCGACAATCACCATGACTGCTAGCAGAACTAGTTTATTTAAGCGAGATAGACGATTGAATTTGTAGGTGGATTTTTTGGTCTGCTTTTTCATTTTTCAGGAAAACCTAAGCCTGATTTTACGTGCTTATGATTATTTGTCAAATTTTATTTTGATAGAAAATTCAGCGCTGTTAGGCTATGTGCGTCAATGCTATAGTAGTGCTTAGTTATGCACAAAAGACGTTCCGGATCAGTACTATTTCCTTCAGTTTCAAGTGGTCTCGGCGTCATACTCGTGGCAGCTGCGGTTATACTTGTTGCTTTTTTGGCATATACAGCTGGTAATGGCATCATCTACCGCTTCTTGTTTGGAGCTAACAGTTCAACGGAACTTATTCAGACTTCACGCAGCACTATAGCTGCATTTAGTAATACGGTGTTCGGTAACCCGCTACTCAATAAAATTCTTTTCTTTGCCTTTTGGATGTTGGTTGGACTGGTCGTATACATGGTTCTATACGGCTTTATTAGGGGTACATCATCAGCTGCTGAAGACATAAATGAATCACACTTTTTAAATACAGACCGTCATGAAACGGTACGAACATTTGAAATTCGGACAGGTATTAGAAGTATTGCGTTGTTTGGCTGGATAATTTACTTGGTATTCTTCTTTAAGATACTTTTTCCATTTAGTATATTAATGACCCGTATTGGCGTAACAGATTATCCGGCATTCCATGCGTGGCTGTACGGCTTATCGGGCCTTATCATACTTACTTCGTGCTTGCATATCCACGTAATATTTTTACGACTTATCATGCTGCGCACGAGATTATTTGATAGCAATGATGTCGTAGGCTAATAACGATAAATAAACCAGCGATTGCCCGAGCGGAGTGGTCGTTTTTTAGGTAAACGAAACACATAGCTAACGAGTTTTGAGCCAGGTCTCATTTGTTGTTTAGCTTTTGTTTCAAAACGAGCCATAAAACGATCAATCAGAAATATCATAACTACATCAGCCTGAGCTAGATTAACAGACCAAAAATTGCCGAGTCGGATTTTTGCGCGCGGGTATTGCGGCAGACACCGAACGCTAGCAATCAACCAAAGCAACGGGTTAATCTCATAGCCGATCGCCCGCGCACCACGTTTGGCAGCTGCTGCAACGACCCGGCCATCTCCACAGCCGAGCTCCAAGAATAATTGACCTGACTTAATGTCTACATCATCAAGTAACGCATCGACGTCTACGCGCCGTGTAGGTAGCCATGGGGCACCGCGCAGTCCGGCTACCGCAAAACAAAGCAATAATAGCGTTACTATAATGAGCCAGTCCATAGCGGCATTATACCTTTATCCGGGTGTCGGCGCGTACCCAAGCACCATTGGTCGCTCACTTGTGGAATAAAGGTGAGCAGTATATGATATTAGAAATTAGCAAAAGCAATATGGCCCAAAAAAATATCTTCACAAAAACCGCCGAAGCCCCCGCTCACGCCTTAGAGAACACCATCGAGGCAACTTCTAAGATGGTTGATGCATTGCCCACTCAACACGTCGGCAATGCAGTAAAAAAAACTGGTGAATATTGGCAGATGCTTGGTCCTGGATTAACAACAGGCGCCTCTGATGATGATCCATCGGGAATCGCCACCTATTCACAAACTGGCGCACAGTATGGTTTTCAACTCCTATGGTTAGCCGCTTTTACCTTTCCCTTAATGGCTATTGTCCAAGAGATGTGTGCCCGAATTGGTCTAGTGACCGGGCGCGGGTTAGCGGGTAACATTCGAGTCTTTTTCTCCAGACGCGTCCTTTACGTGTGCACACTACTTTTGTTTGCGGCTAATGCCTTTAACATTGGTGCTGACCTCGGAGCAATGGCAAAGGGGGCACAACTACTTCGCCCGGGTCTCAATTTTGCTGCGCTGGTAATTGGTTTTGCACTCGTTAGCCTCATGCTCCAAATTTTTACACCCTACGTTAGATACGCAAAATATCTAAAGTGGCTGGCCTTAGTCCTCCTCGCATATGTATTTTCAGCTATCCTGGCTCACCTTCATTGGAGTGATGTTTTACGCCATTCTTTTGTCCCTAGTCTAAAATTTAATCGCCAACAACTATTGCTTATCTGTGCCATTTTAGGTACGACCATTTCACCGTACCTATTTTTCTGGCAAACGTCTCAAGAAATCGAAGAGCAAGTCGAACAGGGAAAAACATCAATTGAGTCACGTCGCGGAGCTGAAAAATCCGAAGTTCGTAATATGCGAGTTGATGTGTGGTCTGGCATGATTTTGTCTAACCTGGTCATGTTCTTTATCATTGCTGCTTGCGGTGCAGTCTTATTCAGCCACGGCATTACCAATATCCAGTCTGCTGCTCAAGCCGCCGAAGCGCTACGACCCTTTGCCGGAAACGCCACTTACTTCTTGTTTGCCATCGGAATTATAGGGACAGGGCTGCTTGCCATTCCGGTGCTCGCTGGTTCGAGCTCGTACGCGCTTGCCGAGAGCGTAGGCTGGAAAGGCGGGCTTAATCATAAACTAAAGCAGGCCTATGCATTTTACGGGGTAATTATCATATCCATGTTGGTTGGTCTAGGCATGAACTTCATTGGCCTTGATCCTATTAAAGCTCTTATTTATTCAGCGGTGGCCAACGGTATGGTTGCTCCTGTTGTTTTGTTTTTGATAGTCGTAATAAGTAGTAATAAAAAGATTATGGGTGAGTGGGTTAACCACAGGTCAACTACCATTATTGGCTGGGTGGTAACGCTACTTATGGCTGTGGCTGGAATCGCAGCTATAGTCTCATTGTTTTAAAATAAGGCCGCAATTCTATTCGTAGCGAAGGGCATCAATTGGGTCTTTGCGTGCCGCTTTAACAGCAGGGGTAATACCGAAGACAATTCCCACCGCGAGCGCAACTCCAGCAGCGATTAATACTATTTGCCAGTTGATGACAGGCTGCAGGTTAGTTAGTAAAATAAGTAGTCCCTCGATAACAAAAGATAAAATGATGCCGATGATACCCCCGACAAGACTGAGTACGCTCGCTTCGATCAAAAACTGATTCAGAATTTGCCGATTGGTTGCACCGAGCGCTTTTCTGATGCCGATCTCACGAGTTCGCTCCGTTACCGCTACAAACATAATATTGATGATACCGATTCCACCGACAAGCAGTGAAATAGAAGCAATCGCCGCAACAAAGCCAGTGAATAGATTGAGGATGTCGCTTGTAACTGACAGATTCTCGTCCTGCTTTAAGACAGTAAAATCATTCTGCTGACCGTGAGCCGCATACAACTGGTCATTAAGTGACGATATAGTTTTAGCTGTAGCATTTGCATTAGTTGGACGGACTAGTACTTGTACTAGCTGGCCCGTGCCACCTGTCGCTGCCTGGCCCGCCTGAAAAGGAACATAAATTGCATTATTAAAATCTGGCCCAAAGGGAAGTGGTGAACTATTGAACTTGTCAAAGACTCCACGTACTACAAAGTCTTGGCCACGAATCGATAAGGTCATCCCAATTGGTGCGTTCTCTTGAAACATTTGCAAAGCAACATTTTGTCCAATCACTACAACGTCCTGTGTTGCATCGGCTTGGCTAAAAAAACTACCAAACGCTATGCGCTGCTTCAAAATATCGGGCAAGCCCTCGTTAGTGCCGATAATGGCATTACCGTTATATTCTTGATCATTCGCTTTAATGCCACTCGTGATAAGATCGATCGGCACCGCAAGAGATACGCCAGGAGTTTTTTGAATCACACCTAAGTCGCTGGGTAATAGACTGCCGCTATTGAGACCATAGGCAGAGGATAAATTAATTTTAGTAATATTACCTTTATTGTCACGAGTAACAATACTGCCCGGACGAACTGTAATGAGGTCGCTCCCCAAACGATTAATTTGTCCAACGACTTGCTGCTTAATGCCCTGGCCCAAACTAACTGTCGTCACCACCGAAACAACCCCGACAATCACGCCAAACATGGTCAGCACACTACGTCCCCTAGAACTACGCAAGGCGGCGAGAGCCATTTTCAGATTGTTGCCCAGCATTAGCTCGTGCTCCGTTTCATTGGCTTCGTAGCTCTTTTTTTACGTCGATTGGTTTTAGTCTTCGGCTTTATGTCGGTTGGTTTATCAGGAATAGCCTGCATGAGTGCTGACACCCCGGCTAAATCGTCCTCCTCAGTTTTGCGCGGGAAGAGTGACATCATCCGACGAGCTAGTTTAGGCACTTCACCAATCGGGGTTCGTTCATCGTGCACAATACTACCATCATGCATATAGACAACCCGATTTGCATATCTTGTTAATTCAGGATTATGCGTTACGAGTAGAATAGTATTCCCGGCTTTATGGACTTCACTGAGCAGCTCCATAACGATCCGACTATTATTGCTATCAAGATTACCCGTCGGCTCATCAGCAATGATGATGCTTGGATCATTAATAAGTGCTCTAGCTATAGCCACGCGTTGGATCTGGCCACCACTGAGTTGGCGCGGCTTATAATACTCACGTTCACTGAGGCCGACTTGTTCAAGCATGATACTGGCCCGCTTCAGACGCCTTGTCGGCAATACACCGCGGTAGGCAAGTGGCAGAGCGACATTTTCTAGCACATTCATGCGCGGCAGTAAGCTGAATGATTGAAAAATGAAGCCGATGCGATCTCTTCGTAACTTAGCCCGCTGATTTGGGCGAAGCCGAGCAACAGATCGATTCGCAAGCATATACGTGCCCTGGGTTGGCCTATCAAGCAAACCAATAACATTCATGAGCGTAGATTTTCCAGATCCACTCGGGCCCATAACGGCTACGAACTCTCCTTGCTCAATTTCAAGACTGATTTCATCTAGCGCTACCGTAGTTGCATCACCAAAACCGTAGAGTTTACTCACATCCTTGAGGGCAATGACTGGTGAAGATTTTATGGTAGCTTTCATGAGTATCCCTCTTGTCGCTGCCCGGGAGGCAAGGGTTAGATATATTGATCACGATTTCGAGCGGGGGAGACTACGCCTGAGGTCACGTACTCTACCATGCACAAATCACTTTGTATGCTCGACTAAGGGTCGAATCTTTTGTATTAAAATACACATATAGTTTACCCCTCAATTTGCAGCTTCCGCAAGGTGTTTTTGTAGTATTTTCGGTATAATGGTTCAAGAGGGTATCAGGATTGAGTACGGAGAGGTCGCATAGTGGTCTAGTGCGCCGCCTTGGAAAGGCGGTATGGGGGCAACCCCATCGAGGGTTCAAATCCCTCCCTCTCCGCCACACATAAAAGTAATGAGCGTATAATAGAGCTATGAAGATCATAAAATATGAACACGCCTGCCTAGTGGTTGAGGATCACGACAAACGACTCATCATTGACCCCGGCAACTATGTAAAGTCAGCAATTACTGAAGTTGATAATGTCGTTGGATTAGTTATTACACACGTGCATGCCGACCATTTCGATCCAGAGCACATAAAAGGCATTATCCAGAAAAACCCGTCAATCAAAATCTTTTGTACAGGTGAAGTGGCTAAACAGCTCAATATACCAGGAACTAAAATTGTGAGCGAGGGTGAAGAAGCCCAGATTGGATCTTTCCGGCTTCGTTTTTACGGCAAACAACACGCACCTGTTCACTATTCATGGCCGGTTGATCAGAATGTTGGAGTACTTATTAACGATAGGCTGTATTATCCAGGCGACTCGTTTACGATACCAGATGTAAAAGTCGCGCTGCTCGCGCTACCCGTAAGTGCGCCCTGGCTTAAACTTGGTGAGACTATGGACTTCTTGACTGCAGTAAAACCATCGGTCGCTTTTCCAACTCACAATGCGCTACTTTCAGAAGTTGGCGAACAAATGGTTGATAAGATCTTGGGTGGGATTGCAAAGCAAAATGGAGGCACCTTTAGTCCACTGGCCGTTGGTGAGTCGATCGATACCTAGTCTTTAATAAGCGTGCCGACTTGCTGTTTATTTACAGCCAAGCCGATATTACCAGGTTTCATTGCGTCAAATACCAGCAAAGGCATATGATGTTCCATCGCCAGCCCCATAGCCGCCTTGTCCATAACAGTTATTGCGTTATTGCTGACTGCTTCTTGATAGTTTAGGGCGCTCAAAGGTTTAGCGTCACTATGTTGGTGGGGATCTTTGTCGTAAACTCCATCTACTTTTGTAGCCTTCATTACTATTTCGCAATCAAGTTCAAGTGCGAGATTTACCGCTGCAGTGTCGTGAGTAAAGTACGGGCGACCGATACCACCAGCTACGACCACAACACGGCCATTCTCCAGATGTTTTGTAGCCCGACGGTACGAATAAGCCTCAGCGACTTGATCAGCAAAAATATTACTCAGACAGCGTGTTGGAATTTCATGGCTCTCAAAAATATCAGTGATCGCCATTGAATTTATAAGACCGCTTAACATCCCCATCTGGTCACCCGTTACTCGGTGAATACCTTTTCCCACAACTTCCGCCCCACGCACCATGTTGCCACCACCAACAACCAGGACCACCTCACAGCCGCTCGTGACAACCTTTTTGATCTCATCGGCAAGATAGTTTGCGATATCTGGATCGAAGCCACCTTCAAATTTACCAGATAATTGTTCGCCTGAGAGTTTTAGCAAGACACGCTTGTACGTAGCCATTCGATCTAGTCTAGCAGATATCAGTGGTGACGCGCTATACTTATTGTATGAGAATCTATTCGTGGAATGTCAACGGCATTCGGGCAGTATGGAACAAAGGCTTGTTACAGGAATTTATTACCAAAGAACAACCAGATGTTTTGTGTCTACAGGAAACAAAAGCCAACAGAGATCAATCAGGGGTAGTTTTAGGGGGTTACGAGGAGTTTTGGAATTCAGCGGAGAAAAAAGGCTACTCTGGAACAGCTATTTTCACCAAGCACAAACCACTTAACGTGATCAATGGTTTTCCTCAGGACATCGTTAAAAAATACTCGGTAACTGGTGATGTTTACGGTGATCCCAACAAAGAAGGCAGAGTGATGACAGCAGAGTTTTCAGATTTTTATCTCGTGACCGTTTACACACCTAACGCTAAAGACGATTTATCTCGTATACCACTTCGCTATAAGCATTGGGACCCCGCTTTTTTGGCATACTGCAAAGAACTCGAGAAGTCAAAACCAGTTATTTTTTGCGGCGATCTCAATGTAGCTCACACAGCAGATGATCTCGCTCGCCCCAAGGAAAATGAAGGCAAGAAGGGCTATACCAAAGAAGAACGCGAAGGTTTTGATAATTTTATTAATGCAGGTTTCATTGATAGCCTCAGACTATTTAAGCAGGGTAATGGCCTATACACCTGGTGGTCGCATTGGGCTAATGCACGGGAGCGTAATGTAGGTTGGCGTATTGATTACATACTGGTCTCGGCAGCCCTCAAAAATCGACTTAAGGCAGCGTCCGTTCATGCAGAGCGGATGGGCTCTGACCATTGCCCGATAAGCATTGAGCTTTCGTGATGAGTAGATTCTTATGACACCTGATACATACACCATTCAAGAAACCTTTCTCGAGGTTGGTGATGGGCATACGCTTTATATTCAAGAGTGGGGTAACCCAAGTGCTAAAACGACTATCCTATTTTTGCACGGAGGTCCCGGCGGAAGCTCACAAGACAAACATAAAGGTGTCTTTGACCCACTGCGTCACAGAGTGGTCTTTTTTGATCAACGCGGCAGTGGTAAAAGCCTGCCATACGGTTCCATCGATCATAATACCACCCAGGATCAGATTGCTGATATTAACAAAGTTGCCGACCACCTGAGACTGAAGAAATTTATCTTAAAGGGAGGATCCTGGGGCAGCTGCTTGGCACTTGCATACGGAATTGCCCATCCGGATAGAGTTTTAGCCATGGTATTAGATGGGATTTGGACTGGGTCAAAAGAGGAAACAGATTATGTAGATAAGGGAGAATTCCGTAAATATTTCCCTGAAGTATGGGAGCATTACCTCGAAGCTACGCCACCAGAACATCAATCCGATCCAAGTGCTTACCATTTTAAAAGGATTGTCGGATCAGACGCAGCAGCTAGCAAACAATCAGGCTATGCCTATGAAACACTTGAAGGATCTCTTATGGCACTCGACGATCGTCACACGGCAGAAACATTTGAAGATTTTGACCCAGCCGGCGTACGAATTGAGGTGCATTACTTACTAAACCAACTATTTCTGCCCGACCACTTTATTCTCGACAACGCCCACAAGCTAACCATGCCGATTTGGCTCATTCAAGGGCGATATGACGCTGTCTGTCCGCCAATTACTGCATATATGCTCGCCAAAAAATTACCCCATGCAACATTACTGTGGTCCATAAATGGGCACAAAGCCGACCACGAGAGTTGGAACCTACAGCGTACTATCCTCGCGCAGTGGAGCTAGCGTATGTCAGAGCATATTGATCAACAACACACATTGAACAACTTAGCTACCTGTGAAGGAAGCACGTGACCAATCGCCCCTATGCAGTATTTGATATTGATGGCACACTCGTACGCTGGCAGTTATTCCATGCGGTAGCAGATGCCTTGATACGACTTGGTTATGTTGAGGCAGAAGCTTTTGCTTCCATGCGCGCAGCTCGCATGGCCTGGAAGCGACGCGACGATAGGCAGGCTTTTAAAGCCTACGAACAACAGCTGGTAAAAACATACAACCAGTTACTGTCACAATTACGCATTGCACAATTTGATGAAGCGGCCGAGGCGGTTTTTTCCGAATATAAAGATCAGGTTTATATCTATACGAGAGATATTATTACGTCACTGAAAGCAAAAGGCTATCTGCTGTTTGCGATTTCCAATTCACAAGCAGAAATTATTGAGAAAATTGCCGCATATTGGGGATTTGACGACTTTGTTGGTGCTGTATATGAGCGGCGTGGTGATCATTTTAGTGGCCACGTCACGGTTCACTTACATGACAAAGATGTGGTGCTTAGGCAGTTGGTATCAAAGCACGGTGCACTGCAAAAGGGCAGTATTGCAATCGGCGACAGTGCGAGTGATATACCTATGCTTGAGGCGACCGAACAAGCCATCGCCTTTAACCCTGATCAAATTTTATTTGAACACGCTAAGTCTAAAGAGTGGCAAATCGTTATTGAGCGAAAAAACGTTATTTATAAACTTGGAGCTAGCCATGGACGCTACCTATTGGCATAGGCAACAGGCTGATAAGCCACTATTTTCAGATCTCTTATGGAGTCGTCCTGAGACAAAACTCACAGCAGGTAAGCTACTGGTAATTGGCGGTAATGTACATGGCTTTGCGAGTCCGGCAACGGCCTTTACGATCGCTGCGAAAGCTGGTGCGGGTTCAATTCGTATTTTATTGCCGGATAGTTTACAGAAAACAGTTAGTAAAATCATGCCAGAGGCAGAATTCGCACCATCAACACCTAGTGGTAGTTTCGCTGGTCAAGCGCTCGATATGTTCTTGGAACAGGCAACTTGGGCAGACGGCGTACTACTTGCTGGAGACTTTGGTCGCAATAGTGAAACAGCCATACTACTTGAAAAATTTGTCAGTAAATCTGATGGTTTAATCACTATCACCCGAGACGGCGTTGACTACTTCACCCATCTAACGGATCCGATATTACATCGTTCGCAAACAACGATGGTTTTAAGTATTGCTCAACTTCAGGCGCTCGCAGTCCATGCTCATTTCAAGCTAGCTTTCACCTTTGATATGGATCTCATACACCTTGTTGAAGCGCTCCACATATTCACCTCCAGCCATCAAGTCAATATCATTGTTAAGCATCTCGATACAATACTAGTTGCTGTTGGGGGTCAGGTTAGTACGACCAAGACAACATTGGAGCAGGAAACAGCGTGGCGATTATCAACTGCGGCGCAGGCTAGTGTATGGTGGATGCAGAATAAGACCACGCCGTTTGAAGCGTTGACTACGGCCGTTATACAAACCTTAATCGACTAATTTCTATACTTGAAGGGTCTTGGTGGGCGAGGAGGGAATCGAACCCTCAATCCGTTAGGAACACGATTTTGAGTCGTGCGCGTATACCAATTCCGCCACTCGCCCGCATAAGCATTTTCTCTCTGTTATTTCGTAGCAGAACAGGGATAATTGTACTATACTTAGGCCGTATACTCTAGTAATCATGGACCCACACAACAACGCAAACCACCACGTGCCAGACGATTATCTGGTATCTGCACACAAAGCTAAAGGCCATGTGCAACCTATTCATGATCCGCGCGATGATGCCGCAGACCCCGGCAATCCGGCTGCTAACTTTATTCGCCAAAAACTCGATAGCCTGTATGCCAGTGAGCCAAGCGCGCGTGCCGAAACTACCAAAATGCTGGCTGCAAGTCGTCCTCGCTCCAAACACCAAGACTTTATGTACAGCTTAAGTCAGTCTGGTACCTCCTCAGCGGAAATCCAAAAACAATGGCACAACTACTATCAGAGCCTACCCGATCAAGAGAAACATGAAGTGTGGCAAGAGTTTTATGCATCGCATACGCAATCGCCGCGCGCTCAGGCGGTCCACATTGAACCATTACCTGAAGTCCCAAACACGTTCCAAGCCCCGGCAAGTAAACTTTCTGCCGTAAAATTACCAAAACACCGTGTGCACCGAGAAACACGCTCAACCGCCGAGATTAAGCAACAAATACTGCGCAAAGTGAAATCTGGTCGCAAACTAAAAGCACACGAACATCTTCAGTCGCTTATCTTTGGTCTTGGCATGGGTTCACTAGTTATCTTAATTCTTCTATTTGGGTTTTTTAACGAACGATTCATTGCGCCATTCATAAGTCCCAGTCGACACGTCAGCTCAACTCCCATAATTATTGACCCGAACTCAACCGCCATTAGCCCGAACCCCGAAGTTATTATTCCGAAGATAAATGTAGAAATCCCTGTCGTCTATGATGAACCGTCAGTTGACGAAAACGCGATCGAGACGGCACTCGAACGAGGAGTTGTACACTACGCGACAACCCCTATGCCAGGCCAGCAGGGAAACGTCGTTATTTTTGGGCATTCGAGTAACAATATTTTCAACCCAGGCAAGTATAAGTTTGCCTTTGTACTCTTAAGCCGGCTCGATATTGGTGATACGTTTTACCTGACCAATGGTGGTAAACAATATGTTTATCAGATCTATAAGAAGCAAATCGTCAGCCCCACGGACGTATCGGTCATGAATACTGCAGATAAACCCGACACCGCTACACTTATTACCTGTGACCCGCCTGGGACCTCCATTAATCGTTTGATCGTTGTAGGACAACAAATTAGCCCGCTTCCCACCACCAACGTAGCCAGCACAGCAATCAAAAGTAGTTCGAAGCCAACCATTATTCCAAGTAATGCGCCGAGTCTGTGGCAGCGTTTTGTGCACTGGCTATAACCAGTGAGATCTTTTTTAGATTATTTTGCGATAAGATTTGTCTCAGTTAGAGCATAGTGTCCAGGCACTTGGACTGATGGGGCTATGTTAAACAACTGCGTATAGCCCGAATCAAAGTAAGCATCAAAGGTAGGTTGTGACGCGGATAGGGTTTGTTGATTCGTGCCATCAAAATCCATAACATGGATTTTGCCACCGAGCGTAAGGAGCAGACGATGGCCATCCATCCAGGTGGCTTGCTGCGTCTGAGATACTTGATCTTTTAGGGAATAATAAAATCGACGATCCGTTTCTGCATCATACACCGCAAAACGGCTGCCACTCTGAGCCGCAATAAAACGTGCGTTGTTTGAGAAGGATACAAAGGCAGTCTGATCTAACTTAAGGGTGGTAAACGGACTAGGCTGTTGGGATGGGGCCTGTTTTACGTCACTCAGTGCATCCTTATAAATATAGACTGTGCCATCGGTTTCGGGCGCAACTGCCGTATAAATATGGCCGCCATACCCGGTCATGTTCAATAAGTATTGAGCGGTTGCTGGGTAGTAGTGGAGAAGATAATCCTGTTTGCCGTCTAAGATCCTGACTGCATTTTTGCCCGGAGTTTGACTATCATCTGCCACATATAGGACGGTATTTGTGCCATACGCCTTAAACCCAATGACTTTACTTAAGATCGTATTTACTTGCTTAGTTTTAACGTCGGCGGTCTGTAAATTCTTAGATGAGCCATCGTAGAGATAAAGCTGATCATAGCGCTTATTTTGTAGTGCCACTTCACTTGGGTTAACGTTCATGAGTTTATTGATATTAAAAGATGCTTCGGGAGTTTGTCGATCCAACATAATGAACTCGGTTCCGCCACTGTAACTATGTTTTAAAAGAACGTGGCGGTTATCCGTTGACCACTCAACAGTGGCAAGGCTCTGATCACCGGGTAGTGATGTCAAAAGATCATTCGGCATGTTAATAATCGTAGGTGGCGTAGACGGACTGGTTAGATCGAACATATCAAATGAAGACTGTGATCCTGGCTGAGCTACAAGCAACCAGTGTTGATCCGGACTCTGGGTCGCAAAAACGGGAGCATCACCATACAGCTGTATGTCCTTTGTCACTAGTTTTGTTGGAAATAAAAATGGGTATACTAGCTGCTCAATTGTGCCACCTTCAAGCGTAAAAGTGCGCTGCCATGTACGGTAACCGGGCTGTGTCAGGGCAATTGTATAGGGACCTGCCGGTACTGTTAGTTTAAGATCCGTCCGGCCTTTTGGCGTGCCGTCTAATATGACGTTGGCACCCGCAGGATGGGCGGATACAAAAACAAGACCGTTTTGAATTATTTTGCCGGTGTGCCGATTGAGATCATAACCATAGGCCTGAAGTAGTAGTATCAAAGAACCGAAGGCTAAGGCGATGCCAACTAAGAAATAGCCTATAAAAAGGCGAATATTATGAGCTCGTTTTTTGTTGGGGTCGAGAAAATCCATAAAGAAAAGTTAAAACCTGCGTTATAGTTATACCACAACCAGCTTATCTGAAATATGATGTGCGCAATAAGACTATGTGACTCTTGTCAAGTCACGGGCAGGCGAGTAGTATAAAGTGGTAACGCTAACACCGGCAAAGATAGCTTGGAGACACAAAAAAGTGAGCGAACAGAAAAATACCATCATACTAAACGGTAAGGTCTACGACGCTAAAAGCGGAGACTTGCTTGTTGGTGGTCATTCAGCCACTTCAGAAACTAAAAAGGCACCAAGTAAAACCACAGAAAGCTCTGACACCACTAATAAAACCACGCATCATCAGGTCATTAATCACGCCCGTCATAAACCCCAGCATGCCAAGACTCTTATGCGCAGCGCCGTCAAAAAACCAAGTCCTCAGCGGCACAACCAGGACCAGGTGATTGCTCCGCCAGTACTCAGACCGACCATCCCCGCCGAACGTTTAGCACGAGCTAAAGCTGTCTCAAAAAGCAAACTCATAAGTCGTTTTCACACGTTCGCCGGAGTGGATCCACCAGCTACAAAGTCATCTAATCCTTTGCCTCATACTCACGCGCGAGAACCCATCAGTCATCATCACACAGCTCCGATCAATCCGGCCGCCTCAATTGTTGAGTCAACCGAAGATTTCTTGGCAAGTGCACTATCGCAAGCAACATCTCACGAACAAACCTTACCCAAGCATTCGAAGACGCGCCATAAGAAACTTGGCATCAGTTCACGGATCGTGAATGTTAGTGCTGCCGTGCTCGTAGTGGTCGTTCTGTCGGGCTTTATTGCGTACCAAAATCTGCCAAACATATCGATGCGGCTCGCTGCCCAAAAAGCCGGTATTGCAGCAAGTCTACCTCGTTTCTCGCCGTCAGGCTTTAGTCTTAATAGAAGCATAGCAACCCAGCCCGGACGAATTTTGCTAAGCTTTCACTCCAATAGCGACAGCCGCAACTTCCACATTAGCCAAACTGCTTCGGACTGGAACAGTCAAACCTTAGCCAGCAATTACCTTGTTGAGCAAGGCCAACATTATGAACAAGTGAACCAGCCTAACGGACAGATCATCTTTCTTTACGGCAATGCGAACGCCACATGGGTCAATGGAGGCATCTGGTACCGAATCGAAGGAAATTCTAGCCTCACTAGCAGTCAGCTACTAAAAGTAGCGAGCAGTTTCTAATCCTCACCTCTCGGGCATGCTACAATACAGCCGAAGATGAAAGCTGCTAGAACTCGTTTTGCGCCCAGTCCAACTGGCTATATGCATGTTGGCGGGGTTCGAACTGCCTTATTTGCCTGGTTGCTAGCACGTCAAACACATGGACAATTCATATTACGGCTTGAGGACACCGATAAGGTCCGTGAAGTGGAGGGATCGGATCGGCACATTATGGACTCTCTCCGTTGGTTGGGACTTGAATGGGATGAAGGACCAGACAAGGGAGGGCCATATGGACCGTACCGACAAAGTGAACGCTTAGACTCGTATAAAGTATGGGGTCAGAAACTCGTTGATCAGGGAAGAGCCTACGCCGATCCTTATTCGCTCGAACAGCTAGAAGGATTTCGAGAACAAGCGAAAAGCAGTAAACAACCTTTTTTATTCCGCAATCACCGACCCGTAAATCCACCCAAGTGGGATGGCAGTCAACCACTACGCTTTAAGAGTGAGCCTAAGGCGTACGTCTGGCAAGATGAAGTAATGGGTGAATTATCGGCAGGCGAGGACGCAGTTGATGATTTCATTATCATCAAGTCAGATGGTTATCCAACGTATAATTTCGCTCATATTGTTGATGATGAGCTTATGCGCATTACGCACGTGATTCGTTCTCAGGAATTTCTCGCCTCAGTTCCTCGTTATCTTAACCTCTACGAAGCACTCGACCTTACTATCCCTAGCCTAGCCACCCTCCCGTATGTTCTAGCCGCAGGAGGCAAAAAGAAACTATCGAAGCGCGACGGCGCGAAAGATATATTAGACTACGCAAGGGAAGGCTACGTGCCAGCTGCACTAGTCAACTTTTTAGCAACACTGGGCTGGAATGATGGGACCGAGCAAGAGATCTTCACCATAAAAGAACTCATCAAGAAATTCTCTCTTGATAGGGTTCAGCGAGGGGGAGCGATCTTTGACGAGCAGCGACTACTTTGGATGGATGGGTCACACATTCGGAACCTAACTCTCACTGAGTTGTCTAAACGAGCAGGTCCGTTTTGGCCCGTAGAAGCCAAGACCGCTAAGTCGAGTTATAAAAGTGCAGTCCTAGGACTCGTTCAAGAACGGCTGAAATATTTAGCCGAACTGCCACAGCTTAGCCTGTTCTTTTTCATTGCCCCAGATAAAAAAGACTTGGAGCAACTTTTCACTCATCCAACCGATAAACAACTTAAAAAACTATCTACATCTGAGATTAGACCAATGTTAGAGTCAGTTATCAGCAGTCTAGAATCCAGTGATTTTAGTCAAACTAAGCTTGAAAAAGTGCTAAATACACTCCTTGAGGAGTTGCAGACTAAGCCGGGTATTTTATTCGCGATAATTAGGGTTGCTCTAACGGGTAGTCCGGCATCACCACCTATTGCCGGCTGTCTTGAAGTTATCGGAAAGCCAGAAAGCCTGAAACGATTAGATACAGCTCTTAGCGTAATTTGATAAGCTCGTCAGATTTGAGCGCTCTCGGTTGATTTGATCGAAGAGTTGCGGGTCGTCGACGGTGATGACGACGTCGCACTTTAGAAACTACCGGTTGGGATAATTGCATGGCACCCGTCACGACACTGCCAAGGTGGTTAGTTCGTTCGGTAGTCTGTTTGTCGACTTCCGCTACTTGGTGACTAGAGGTGGTTGACCCAGTCTTTTTTGTAATCGTTTGGCTTATCAATTGTGGCCTATGCTGAGCTGGAAGATAACGAGCCTGTACGGTTGTTTCAACATGGGTGAGGTGGGACGCATATAACTGCCGGCTATTCGCGATGATAGTTTCTGCCTGATTATCGGAAAATTCTGGCAACGTGAGGCTAGTAGCGGAGAAGGGCTGCACTTTTTCGCCATCAATCGTCATGGTTATGGCAAAGTGACGGTTATGCATGTGCACTAGATCATGTTGATCAAACGCTGGTTCGAAATAGCGCTGCATGCTCGTGGCATCATCAGCGCTCATGCGAAAGGCGATGATTGAGCCGACATTTCCAAAAACCGCATCACGCACGACTGGTGTCATCTGGGCTATGTATTGGTTGGCTACCGTTAGATTAAGCCCGTATTTTCGTGCTTCGCTTAAGATTGTGGCGAATGAGTCTGTCGCAAAGTTCTGAAATTCGTCAACGTATAGGTGGAAAGGTGTACGTTGTTCAGCTGGGGTATCGGCCCGACTCATGGCAGCCATTTGGATTTTCGTAACTAATAGCGCGCCAAGAAGAGCAGCGTTATCCTCACCAATTAAGCCACGCGATAAATTGACGATTAATATTTTTCCTTCATCCATGATATGGCGAATATTAAAGCTACTTTTAGGTTGTCCAATAATGTTTCGAACAATTGGATTAGCAGTAAAGGCGCCTACTTTATTTAGTACAGGGGCAACTGCTTCAGCAGCAAACTTATCATTCCAGCTGGCAAACTCGACCGTCCAGAAGTTTCGGACAACAGGATCACTAACATACTCAAGCACTCCGCTACGAAACTTCTTGTCAGTCAATATGCGCGTTATATCAAGCATCGTTGCATCAGGGTAATCAAGTAGTGCTAACAGGCAGTAGCGCAAAATATATTCAAGTCTCGGCCCCCAACTATCAAACATCCGTTTAAGTACACCAATGAGCTCCGAACAAGTATGGGTTTTGAGCTTCGGATCATGTACTTCCATTGGATTAAAAGCAATCGGGAAGGAAGTGTCGGCAGGGTTAAAGTAGATAACGTCTTGGGTCCTATCTGCCGGAATACGCTTTAAAACGTTCAATGCGTAATCTCCGTGGGGATCAACAACCGCAAAGCCGTATTGGCCAGTTATATCCGCAATTGTCAGCAGCTCAAGCAGCCCTGATTTACCAACACCTGTTTGCCCAATGATGTAGAGGTGTCGACCTCTTTCTGAACGGGGCATCCCAAAAACAGTTTTATGATCGCGGAAATTCGTGTTGGCAATCGGGCTAATATCTGTTTGTGTTTCGGGCGTAGCAACCGGCAAATTGGCCGGCGGTTCAGCTGTTTTGGCCGAAGCCCATAGTAAGTTAGGTGTTTCTACATTGGTATGGGGTAGGTGATACAAGCTCGCAATTTCTTCAATGTTAAAAACAAAACCCCGATTAGTGAAATGGCGCTGACGATATTGTTCGAGCCATTTATCCTCATCACCTAAAAACCTCTGAGAGAAACCATTCAAATAGGTGGTATTGAACTGTTTAAAGCTGGCCGCGATTGAATGTAGGCGCATTTTGGCGTGGGATGGAGACATGTTACCCCTATAGACTAGACGGAGCGCCACTTCGTAGGCAATTTTATGACTCTTTGCTTCAGCAGCCGAAGCCTGGGCATTTTCGTGCTCGGCTATCTTGCTAGCGGCGCTAGCGTTTGCCTGATTACCTAAGAGAGTAGACATAAGTGACTTATTATGACCGGACTGTTTATTTCTAATGTGCTCAGTGTAGCGTTCACTTTTGTGATACCAATTAGCGGGGGCGGGGCGGAGAACAAGTTGTACCCAAGCTTCCTCGTTTGCCCCAAATTCAGCTAATGCTGCAGTAATAGCGGCAAGTGGATCAACCTCAAAACTAGGAAATGTTTTGATTGGCAACGCCTCATGGGCTGTCAATTTTAGTTCTGCTGTTAGCTGCACGCTGCCTATGCCAGGTTGCTGCAACGTATAATCAAGAACTTCGGTGATATGGACTGTCGGGTATTGGGCATAAATTTGTTCAGTCACAAAGTCTCGGAGATGATCAGGCACCCACACATAAAAACCAACCCGTTTATTCTGGACCGCAATCTCGAAACTGACATTATCACGATGCTGTGCTTGGAAAATCTGCTTATCTGCCGTTAAGAGTAAGCCGTGTAAACTGGCAAACAATTCTTCGGCTGCCAGCTCTTTCTTCTCATTAGTCCTGGGCACTTGTAACAGCAGCACCGTGCCACCAGTTCGATGTGAGGTCATCAGCTGACGCCTAAACACCATAGTTTAAAAATTATACTACTATTTTTCTTAAATAACAAAAATGTGATTTCGTTTAGTGTAAATGTGCAGGGGCGGGGGTCGGCTGGGCCGAAACTGCCAGAGGCAAGCTTCGAACCCAGTCGGCCACCCACACCCTGCACTGCGCAGTTCCCAACATCGACATTGCTCACGGCTCAGGTCGTCTCGTTCACCGTTGGGTGAAGTTGAACTCGACCAGAGCCGCCACGAGCTGCTTGCGCGTGCCCGTGAGTAGTCCGCTTCGGACCAGTACGTACTTGCGGGCGAGATCCCATCCAGGGCGCTCGATCCACAAGCGGCAGAGACCACGGTGATACGTGATCGATTCCTTC
>Ga0265338_10002380_pt1 | contig 28335 bp, 26 predicted proteins | sample 42126metaG_FD_193579 | JGI IMG/M metagenome (GOLD analysis project Ga0265338, IMG submission 193579) | Rhizosphere microbial communities from Carex aquatilis grown in University of Washington, Seatle, WA, United States - 4-21-26 metaG | ecosystem: Host-associated > Plants > Roots > Rhizosphere...
AGGCGGCAAAATATGGAGTGCGCTTGCTTGACAGCGCTTTGTATTGCGGTGGCTTGACACCGCCATTCTGTAGTTTGAGCCTCAATCGGATATCGCCGCGACCATTCCTTCCTCGCATAATATGCAAATGTCACAGCTCTACCTAGGCCTCTCCGGTTACTCCTATAAGCCCTGGCAGGGCGAAGGGCGGTTCTACCCGCCCGAACTGAAGCAGAAGGAGTTCCTGCGCTACTACGCCGAGCGCTACGGGGCGGTCGAAATGGACGGCACCTGGTACCGAATGCCCTCAGAATCGGCGGTCCAAGGCTGGCTCGCTGGCTCGCCCGAAGGCTTCCGCTTCACCTTTAAGGCCCACCGCGATATCACACATTTAGGTCGCCTCAAAGCCGATAGGCTCCCAAGCCTAAAGTTCATGGTAGACCGCCTCGAGCCTCTGAAAAAGGCGGGGAAGCTCGCCGCCGTGTTCATGCAGCTCCCACCGAACTTCAAGCGGAACGACGAACGCCTGCGCGAGTTCTTCGCCGGGCTCCCCCCTGGATATCCCTACGCGATCGAGTTCCGCAACGAGACCTGGTTCGTACCCGAGGTGGAAGCCTTGCTAAAGGAGTTCAACGTGACTTGGGTCGGCTGGGACACCGACGACGTGCCCGGCCAGCGCCGCGACACCGGCCGGTTCCTCTATTCGCGAATGAGGCGCGAGGCATACACCGACGAGCAGCTAGCCGACTGGGCCAAATGGTTCCGTGCCGGAATAGATGCAGGGAAGGACTGCTACGTGTTCTTCAAACACGAGGACGAGGGCTCGCCCTGGATCGACGCCGAGCGTCTGCGGAAGATCATGGATAGCTAGTCGGTCTTGACGACAGCATCCGCCTCGATCTCGACAAGCATCTTCGGCGAGATCAACCGCTTGACTTCGACCATGGTTGTCGCCGGCCGAATGGTCCCAAAGAACTCCGCGTGGCCCCGGCCGATTTGTTCCCAGTCGTCGATATTCGTTACGAACATGCGAGTTCGAATGACGTCGCTCATGTTTGCGCCCAAAGCCCCCAGCGCCCGCTCGATGTTTCGCATGATCTGAACCGTCTGCTCGTAGGCGTTGTCGCCGACGACCTCCCCGTTTTCGTCCGTCGAAGTGGTTCCCGTCACGCAGACATGCGGTCCAATGCGAACGGCCCTCGAATAGCCAACCACAGGTTCCCAAGGCGTGTTGGTCGAATAGTTCTTGCGCGTCATGCCCTCAATTATGGCTGCCAGGATCATAGCCAAGCCGGTCCACAAGCGAGTCTCGTACTTCTGGCCATTCGTCGGCCAGAATGCTGTAATAGACGGTATTTCGAATGTAGCCGTCAGGACAAATAATGTGCTTGCGGAGAACGCCTTCCCACTTGCAACCCAACTTCACCATAGCCGCGCGGCTCTGAACGTTTCGCTCGTCGGTCTTGAACTGAACCCGCACGCAGCCAAGCGTTTCGAACGCGTGTTTCAGCATGAGGTATTTGGATTCGGGGTTCACGAAGGTCCGTTGGTGGGAGGCGGCAATCCAGGTGCTGCCGATCTCCACCGCCTTGTGCTCCGGCCTTATGTCCAGATAGGAACTGGAGCCAACCGGCTGCCCCGTTTCGGTAAGAACCATGGCGTAAGCGTCCCGGTCCGCGCCTTCGATATGCCGTTGAATGATGCCGCGGAACTGCTTGTACGATTCGCATACCGCCCAAGAAAAGTTCATGCGCAGAATGTTCGGGTCGGCGAAGGGCCAAAGCCCGTCGACGTGAGAAAGCGAAAGCGGCTCCATGCGAAGCTGCCTGCCTGTTAGGGTTTCCACTACAATATTCTAGCGGCGTGATCCCCCCGCGCGCATTGCTCCCCTGCTTGCGCACACGTATGTCTTCTCCAGGGGGCCGTCGAGCCCCCGAAACCACCACAGAACTTGAACCGAGGTTCCCCCGCCCTTGTCGACAGATCCTGAGCCTGTCGAAGGAAGGTGCGGGGGACAGGGGGTGGGTGACGAATGGGCTCAATATCTATAGTGTGGCTGGGACTCGCAAGTGGTTCGAATTCGCTCCAAACAAAGCGGCATGTCGTCGAGCACCTCTAGGTTGAAGAATCTAAGCACAACGTAGCCAAGCTCGCGAAACGCCTCGTCGCGCATGGCGTCCTTCTCAACCCTTAACTCATGAGAGCTTCCGTCGAGTTCGACGACTACCCTTCGCTGGCGACAGCAGAAGTCTGCAAACCAGTGGCCGATCGGATACTGCCGAGTGAACCTGAATCCCGCGCCATATTTTTTGAGTTCGCGCCAGAGGGCCTTCTCCGCGAGTGTCGGCTTTCGTCGTTGTGCTTTTGCGAAGGTTATCCGATCCATTGTTGCCGCTAATTCTTATACCTGGCAACCAGGCGTCACCCACCCCCTGGCCCCCGCACCTCAAGGGCGGGGGAACCCCTTTAATCGTATTGTGGTGGAAAATACAACTTCCACGCCTCACCCGTGGGGCGACAGGGTGCGTAGGGCTGTTCCAATGGTGTACCTGCCTGCGCCGACAAATGGGGCCTTCAACTCCCGAAACCACCACAGAACTTGAACCGAGGTTCCCCCGCCCTTGAGGTGCGGGGGACAGGGGGTGGGTGACGCTTTGGTTCTAAATTCGTAAAGTGGCTGCAACGGGCACGTAGTTTAAAGACCGTCTAAGCAATACGCCTACTTCTTCGTTTCTCCAGCCGCAACCTGCGTCTTCACGACCTCGTCCGCCAGCTTGACAACCGTCGACTCGTCCGTCTTACGGAGCCTTGCAATCAGTTCGTCGACCCCTTTCTCGTCCAGCGGCCCGAAATACTCGTCCCCAACCTGAACGACCGGCGCGCGGTCGCAGGCGTCTAGGCACTCCACTTCTTCGATGGTGAACATGCCGTCCTCGGTGGTCTCGAGGTTGCCGATCCCGAGCTTCTTCTGAATGTAGGCGTAAAGCGGATACGCTCCGCAAACTTGGCAAGCGATGCAGGTGCAGACCTCGATCTTGTGTTTGCCCGGCTTGTGGGCCGTGTTGTACATCGTGTAGAAGGTGGCGACGCCCTCGATCTCCGCATAGCTTCGGTTCAAGCGCATGGCAACCTCGGCGAGCGCCTCGCCGCTTAGGTAGCCGCCGTACTCCCGCTGGGCGATCCATAGGGCGGGCAAGATGCAAGCCTTCAGGTTCGGGTAGTGCGTCTCGAGTGCCTTGAGTTCGGCAACGGCGGCCTCGGAAAACTTGAAGGAAACTTCCTCCGGCTTCGGCGGCCCCGGCCTGCGCGCGCCTAATTGAATCAAGTCGGACACGGTGTTATTTATACCTTCTTGAGTGCTAGGTGAAAGGTGAAAGGCTAGAGGTGAAAGGTGAATGGGCCTTGGGCCTTGGGCCCTGGGCCTTAGGCCTTGAGACGTGGGAGCTTTGCTCCCCCAATGCCCAAGCCCAAGGCCAACGCCCAACGCCTAATGCCCAACGCCTAATGCCTAATGCCTAATGCCCAAGGCCCAAGGCCCAACGCCCAACGCCTAATGCCCAACGCCTAACACCGAACACCTAACACCCACCGCCCAAGGCCCAATGCCCAAGGCCCAAGGCCCAACGCCTAACACCCAACACCTAACACCCAACACCTAACACCCAACACCTAACACCTCACACTCAACACCCAACAGCCAACACCCAACACCCAATTAGCGATCAATCTCGCCCAAAACAATATCGATCGAACCGATGATCGCGATGAGATCGGCGATTAGGCGGCCCTCGGCGAGGATCTCTAGCGACTTCAGGTTCATGAGGCTCGGCGGACGCTCGTGCCATCGATACGGCATGTTGGAGCCATTGCTGACCACGTAGAACCCCAGCTCTCCCTTAGGCCCCTCTACCGCCGCGTAGGCTTCGCCTACCGGCGGGTGGTAACCCTCGGTGTAGAGCTTGAAGTGGTGGATAAGCGACTCCATCGAGGTGTCAAGCTCTTCGCGCGGGGGCGGGGCGATCTTGCGGTCCAGCGTGCTCCACGGACCTTCCGGCAGGCCGTCGATCGCTTGCTCGATAATGCGACAGCTTTCCTTCATCTCCGCGATCCGCACGATAAACCGGTCGTACACGTCGCCGGTGGTTCCCACCGGAATCTGAAAATCAAACTCTTCGTAGCAGCAATACGGGTTGCTCTTGCGAAGGTCCCAGGCGACGCCGCTTCCTCTGGCGATGGGGCCGGAACAGCCGAGCTCCAAAGTCTGCTGCGGGGTCATGATTCCCACGTTGAAGGTTCGCTCTTTCCAAATCGGGTTCTCTACGAGCAGTCCCTCCACCACTTCCAACTCTCCCGGGAAATCCCTGAGAAAGTCTCGAAGTTTGGCTTCGAACCCTTCCGGCATGTCGCCGCGAAGGCCGCCTGGAACGATCCAACTTGGCATCATGCGCACGCCGCTGAACATCTCGAATAGGTCGAGAATAATTTCGCGCTGCTGGAAGATATAGAAGAAAGGCGTCATCGCGCCGAGGTCAAGGCCGTGGGTGCCCAGCCAAACTGCGTGCGATGCGATCCGGCTCAGTTCAGCGAGGATCACGCGAAGGTAAGAGCCGCGGCGGGGAATTTCGCAGCCGAGCAGCTTCTCAACCGCGAGCGCGTGGGCCAGGTTGTTGCCGTTCGCGTTCAGGTAGTCCATGCGGTCGGTCATGACCACGCATTTGTGGTACTGCTGATATTCCGCTTCCTTTTCCATGCCCGTGTGCAAGTAGCCGATGACACACTTGCACTGGACGATGACCTCGCCTTCCAGCTCGCAAATCAACCGCAGGACGCCGTGGGTAGAAGGGTGCTGGGGCCCGATGTTGACCACCATTGTGTCTTCGCCGATACGCTCGAACAACGTCTCGGTGGACGGCATGAACTCGCTGGTTCTTGTTTCGCTCATCTACCGCTCACGTCCTCCGAGCCCGTCTTGCCCTCGAAACTCTCGCCCGCGTGAGGAGTGGACATGTCCTCGACTGCGGGGCCGCGGGTGCCCTGGTCGAAGTTTACGTCCTCGCCGCCGAGGGGATACTCCTTTCGGAGCGGAAACCCGCTCCAGTCGTCGGGAAGCAGAAATCGCTCGGTCTGCTCATTGCCCTCGAAAACGACCCCAAAAAGGTCGTTGATCTCCCGCTCCGGATATTCCGCCCCAAGAAACACGTGCTTGCAGGTTGGAATCTTGTGCCCGTCGTCCACGCCCACCTTGATGAAGACCCTGGACCGGTTGGGAATCGAAATCAGGTTGTAAACAACCTCGAAGCGCTCGGGCAGGTCTCGCTCATGCTCCCACGTGCTGTAATCGACGCCCAAGCATTCGCTGAAATAGGCGTAGTCGAGCTCAGGGTCGTTCTTGAGAAATTCGAGAACCTGGGGAACGATTTGGCGCTTGACGCAAAGAAATAGCTGCTCGCGAAATACTTTGACTTTTATGAGCCCATCGCCGAACTTCTGCTTGACCTTGGCGACTTCCGGCCGGTCCGTCGCTACCGTCATCGTGCGCCCACCGGTTCGAGCGCCGCCGTCTTGGCTTCCTCGGCCACTTGTTCATCGTGGAGCATCTTGTCCCCAATCATTCCGCCGTCCCAGTTCATCGCGCCAACCCGCAGCATGTAGAGATAGCCGAGAACCCAAGTGACCATGTAGAGCACGACTTCGGAATACGAGAACGTTTTGAACGCCTGATCGCTGTTCTTGAAAACGGTCATCCAGCTCCAGAGGAACACCACCTCGATATCGAAGAGGATGAACATGATCGCCACCAGATAGAACTGGATGGGGAACCGCTCGCGCGCGCTGCCCTCCGGCGTCACGCCGCATTCGTAGGGCGAACTCTTGTAAACCGTCGTCTTTTTCGGCCCCAAAAGCCAGCTTCCGACAACCATTACGCCGCTGATAATGGCGGACAGAATCACCAGAACAAGAATGCCTATATATTGACCCGGCATGGAGCGAGTTTACCGCCGTGGATGCGAGGCGATAGGTGTGAGGAGAAACGTTGTTGGCGAAAGTGCCGAGCCGTTCCGACGTCATATCAAGCAGGTGGACAATTCCGGGCTCTGAGAAGCATCCGGTCCCGGTTCGGCATCTCCTGTAATAATGACCATTCATTTCTTGTTCTGCCGCCGCAGATTCTAGGCTGAACCTATCCTTTCTTCTTCTGTGGTTTCGGTGGGGAGCCACATTTCTCGCGCGATCAGCAAAGCCTTATGGAGCGGAGTTCTGTGGGCTCTGTGGATAGATATCTTGAGGCGACAGAGTTGAAACAAGACGCCATAACATATCGTATATGATATACTAGCAATCGGATGGTTCGGAAGTTCGTCCCGTTCGATGCGGTAACCACTACAGCGGAGTTCAGAGACCTTGACTCTCCTCACAGGCAGAAGCTCATGTATGCGATGGAGCGCTACCAGGAGAGTCTTATTGATGTCGATCCCGCCATTGTCAAGAACGAGTATCCAGAAGGAGTCTTGGAGATCAGACACCAAAACGGCATTATAAGGGAAGAGGATTATTCCTTGACAAGGGGGACGAGCTTGTGCTGCTGGTCGTCTACCGCAAAGATGGGGCGCAAACGGCTAAGCGAATCATTGACCTTGCTCTGAAACGTAAACACAAATTCGAGGCAGCCAACAAGTGAGCAAAAATCCAGAACACAGTTTCATAACGGATCTCATTCAGGAAGAATGCGAGCGGGATCCAGATTTCCGGCGAGAGTATGAAGCTGAAAAACTCGCCGATCAGCTCCGGCGGTCCCGGGCTGCAAACAGAATCACCATTGAATCAGTGGCCGTAGCAATGAAGACCGTTCAGCCGAGCATAAGCCGGCTTGAGCGCAAACCCGAGGCTGTTGCTTTCGGCCGCTTTCTGGAGTACGCCCACGCTCTCGGCTATGAGGTGGTTTTGAAGAAAAGCAGTACCGGTCCCATCGCCAAGAGGACTGCTTCTCGTGCAATACCACTCTCCAAGCGATCAAAAGCGACCTAGTTGGTATCACTGCCTGGCCCGTGCCTTTCCCAATCCTAAACTTCCTCTAACGGTCTTTTATCCAGCTGATTCGCTAAGCCCGCCCTGCTCCCTCCAGAACCGAGTGGCTGCCCAACTGCTAAAATGGTGGTCACCCACCCATGTCCTTTCCAACCCTCGTCGCCCCCCTACTGAAAGCAGAGAGCCTCTCCTTCGAGCAGGCGCGCGACCTCATGCTTTACATGACCGGCGGCGCGGCCACCGAGGCCCAGGTGGGCGCCATCTTGGCCGCGATCCGAATCAAGGGCGCGACCGCGACCGAGCTTGCCGGCTTCGCCCAGGTGATGCGCGAGAACTCGGTCGGGCCTGATCACACCTTTGAAGACCTGGTGGACACCTGCGGCACCGGGGGCGGCGTGCCCAGTTTCAACATCTCCACCGCGTCGTCGTTTGTCGCAGCAGCCTGCGGCGTGCGAATCGCCAAGCACGGCAACCGAGGGGTCACCAGCGCCTATGGCAGCGCGGACGTGCTTGAAACGCTTGGCGCGAAGATTCAGACCGATTGGAACGTGCTCGTCCATATGCTGGACCACGCGGGCATCGGCTTCATGTACGCCCCCGCCCACCACCCCGCCATGCGCCACGTCGGGAAGTCCCGCAAAGAACTGGGCTTCCGAACCGTATTCAACCAACTCGGCCCGCTCGCCAACCCCGCTGGCGCGAAGCGCCAGCTCATCGGCGTCTACGACCCTGCCCTCGCTTTCCCCATGGCCGAGGCGCTCATGATGCTAGGCTCGCAACGGCAAATATATACTTGAAACACGATATAGGGTAGAGTATGCCGCATGACACGATGGCGCATGCAACTACATCCGGAAACATCAGAATCGGCCGTTCAACGAACTACAGACAGCCTAGCAAGAGGCTTCATAGGTCTGGACTTCCGAGAAGATATCGGTGACCTGCGCGGCTCGCATCGTGAGCCGGACAGTAACCAAAAGAGCTACCTGGCATTTCAGGCGAAGATGCATGTGGGCGATCCGGTATTAATAGAAGTCCACAATTACCCGTTTGCGCTAGTTGAGATAGCCGGGGACTACGTCTATGCTTCGGATGAAATGAGGACAAGGTTAGGAGTCTGGTTTAGACATCTTAGACTCGTAATGAATGTCCGTTACTATGCCGACTTTGAGACGAATCCGAAGGACTGGGAATCTATACCAATGCCCGCTACCATCATGCCTCTGCTGTCCGAGGACGGTCACGCCTATGCGCTCATTGAGCGCTGGTCTCAACGGGCGTAGAGGACTTCTTCCAGAAATACGCCTGAGTGATAAATAAGCGAAGCCCGACTGTTTGCAGCAATCGGGCTATAACAACCATCGAATCACGGCTTATGATTCGCAAGCGCGGCGAACGCTCAATTTACTAGACGGGGGTATCCACGAAAAGGGTTTGCATTCGTAATACATTTCCAATGGAAAGCAAGTTTGGAATTCAAAATGCGGCTTTTTATCCCCATAACCAGATGCTTTGCATAACGCATGCCCGTATAAACCAATGACAACAATTACGGCAACGGCTTTGCAGGCCAAAGATCGAATCGACAACCTAACGGCTTTCCGACCTTTCTCTCTAACGAGCCCAAGCCCCCAGTTTTAGTGGTTGCTTGAAGGGTCCACCCCTGCGGGTCATTTACCGCAGGTCCAACTTGCAATCCGACCAAACCGGGGCCTGTACGTGGGTTCCATTAGCCTAACGGCAGGCTCCGGGAGCAAAACCGGAATAGCGGGCTCGTAGCTCAAAGGATAGAGCGCCCCCGTCGTAAGGTGAAGCTCCGAGTTCGAGTCTCGGCGAGCCCGCTATTCCAAGCAATAGAAAATCGAGGGGCTTATTCCTTTCTCCGATGACATTAACGCAACACAAAGTCACGTCCGCGTCTCTCTGCTGTCTGTCCATCCTGCCTGCCAACACCGCTAAATCTTTCCTGGTTGGGAAGTATTTGCATTTGATTATACGCATTGCATTATCAAAACGCGTCGGCAAAATCATTGTCGGGACTTTGAGTTTCCATTCCTCCGCTTTTCTTCCATTATCTGCTTAATCCAGTTTTTTGGCAAAAACTATTCGAAAATTAGAGCATTCGTGAGCATGTCGTAGAAACTCACGATGGTTTTTTGTCAGAATCGGTCCGTTCGCGCTTTTCGATCTCTTCCTTAGGAACCTTGAGAACCTCCCTCGTCAGGTGGTCTAGTTTCTCCATTCCCGGAACTGACAAGAGGTCCTCGCCTTCTTTCTTCGCGCCTTTTCGCTTGCGCTTTATCATGCTTCGCACTGCTGCATTTTGCCGGTTAGTTCAGCGTAGGTCAGCCGCCTGCCGATAGCTTGACCTAACACCTGAACGAACCGATCTGCATCCTTGCCCTTGCGCTCGTTGTACCTGAACACTTGCTCGTCCAGGTACCTAAATAGATGGTACGGCTCAACTGAAACGTAGGTTCCACTGAGTCCGCGTTTCAGCAATGACCAGAAGTTCTCTAAGCCGTTGGTATGAATCTGACCCTCCACATAACTAACCGAATGGTCAATAACCTGGTGGGTGAACCAATCGCCAATGTCCTTGTAGCTGAGTAGGGCGTCGGTGTAAACCGTCGCGCCTTTTTCGACCGCGTCGCAAAGAATCGGCTCTACGGTCTTCTTGTTGGCCTTTTCGATGACCAGCGCCCTAATGTCGCCGCCACGCTCCAGAATGCCCATAACGGCGGTCTTGCCCCTAAAGCCCGTAGCGCCTGAACCTATCTTGCGCTCCCTTTCGAGCTTGTGCATATTCCGCGCCTTCCCGCCGATGTACGTCTCGTCCGCTTCGACGTGGTTACCAAGCAGTTCAAAGGTTCCATTCTGGAATGCCAGACGGATTCTATGGAGCATAAACCAAGCTGTTTTCTGAGTAACGCCAAGAGCACGCGCCACTTCGCAAGAACTGACCCCGTTCTTGGCGTTAGAGATCAACCACATAGCCGGTAACCATTTGGAGAACGGCAGAGGCGATTCCTCAAAGATGGTCCCGTTCTTAACTGAGAACTGCTTGCGGCAACCGTTACAGCGCCAAACCATGCGGGATTCGATCAGATGAACCTTATCGCTTTGGCACCTGGGGCAAACTACGTTCCCATCGGGCCAGCGACGATTAACGACGCATTCCCATGCTTGGCGCTCGTCTCCAAAATAACGAACGGCTTCAACCAGGGTTTCCGGGATTCGAGTTGTCTTCACCTCTCTATTATACCACTGTTTTCACGTTGTTTCGTGCGTCAAGTATATATTTGCCCTCGCAACGGGCCCTCCTCGCCCATGGCGAAGACGGACTCGACGAAATATCGCCCGTTACGCGAACGAGGTTCGCCCTCCTTTGGGACGGCGAACTGAGCGAGGGAATCCTCAGCCCGACCGGGTTCGGCCTCGAGCCGGTGAGCGAAGCCGCCATCCAACCCGGCGAAACCGCGGAAGAGAATGCCGAACTCCTGCGCCTCGCGGTAACCGAGGTAAACACGGAACGCTGCACCGCGATCCTACCCAGCGCGGCCTGCGCCATCTGGATCGCCGGCCTCGCCCCCGAAAGGCGTTCGGCCACCGAACTAGCAAGGGAAGTGGTAAAGAGCGGCGCCGCCAGGGAGAAGCTGGAAGAGTTCGTCCGGGAGAGCAACGCCCTGTGAGCGTTCTGCAAAAGATCTTCGAGAAAAAGAAGCAGGAAGTCGCCGAAGCGAAGGGAAGGGTTTCAGAAGACGAGATCAAGAAACAAGCTGATGATGGAGGGCCGATCAGGGCGTTCAGGGAGGCCCTGGGCCTTAGGCCTTGGGCCTTGGGAGATGCGGAGTCGTCAGCTTTCGATTCCAGTTGGCGCCAAGAATCCCTCATCTCCAGGTCCGATCCAAAGGACCAAGGCCCGAGGCCCATGGCCCAGTTTCCGAGGCCTAATGCCCAAGGCCCGAGGCCCAAGGCCCAATTTCCGCCGAACACCCAACACCAAATACCCAGAACCTCCCCCTCCCTCATCGCCGAAGTCAAGAAAGCCAGCCCCTCCCAGGGCCTCATCCGCGCCGATTTCGACCCCGCCGAGATCGCACGCACATACGAGGAGGCCGGCGCCCAGTGCCTCTCCGTTCTCACCGACTCCCCCAACTTCCAGGGAAGCCTCGAGAACCTGAAACTCTGCCGCGAGGCTACCAACCTGCCTTGCCTAAGAAAAGACTTCGTCTATGATCCGTACCAAGTCTATGAGTCGCGCGCTTGGGGCGCGGATGCTATCCTGCTCATCGTCGCCATGCTGGAAGCGGGGCAGTTGAACGAACTCTACTATCTCGCCCGCGACTTGAGAATGGACGTGTTGGTGGAGATCCATAACGACGAGGAACTCCGTCGGGCCATCGACCTCAAAGCCGATCTGATTGGCATAAACAACCGCGACTTGAACACGTTCAAAACCGACATCCAAACCTCGGTCAACCTGCTGCCGTTTCTTCCCGCAGGCGTCGTGAGCGTCAGCGAATCCGCGCTGGCAACGCGGGCCGACGTCGAAACCGTCCATCAGGCAGGCGCCCGAGCCGTTCTGATTGGAACGACGTTCTGCGGGTCGCCCGATATTGGGGCCAAGGTTCGCGAGGTGATGGGTTGGTAACGAGGGTCAAGATTTGCGGCCTTACCTGTCAGGAAGACGCCGAACTGGCAATCGAACTTGGCGCCAGCGCGATTGGGTTTGTGCTCGAGCCTTCCAGCAAGCGCTTTCTTCACCCGGTCCCGGCCTGGATTGCCAAGCTGCCTGTTTACGTCGCGAGGGTCGCCGTGTTCGGCGCCGTCCCCGCCTCGTTCGACCTGAAGAGCTTCGACGCGGTTCAAGGTCTTGGCGTGCGCGCGGTGTATTTCGCGGGCCGCAAGATTGCCACGGTGAGGTGCGGCAGCGGGGCCTCTCCCGAGTCCCTGATAAAGTCAGCCGCAGGCGGCGACGCCATCCTCCTCGACGCCGCCGTGGAAGGCAGCTTTGGCGGCACCGGTACTCAGGCTGACTGGGACGTGGCCGCCGAAGTTGTGCGCATCGCCTCGAAGCCGGTCATTCTCGCCGGCGGTCTGAATCCGGACAATGTGGCCGACGCGATTCGAAAGATTCGCCCGTTTGCGGTGGACGTGGCCAGCGGGGTGGAAGCCTCTCCCGGAGTCAAGGACAAGGCGAAGATGAAGGCGTTCTTCGAAGCCGTTCGATCCGTCCCTTAACCGATGCCCGATGAAGCGGTCGCTAGGAAGCCCTGGACGTTCGTGCCGCTCCTGTATTTCATGCAGGCGATGCCGAATGCGATAGCCACCGAAGTCGCGGTTATCGTCTACAAAGATCTTGGCGTTGCCAACGTCGAGATAACTCGCTGGACAAGCCTCATCGCCATCCCCTGGACGATCAAGATGCTCTGGGGCCCCCTCGTCGACCTCAACTTCACGAAAAGGCGCTGGGTAGTGTGGATGCAGGGCCTGATTACCGCCGCGCTTGCTCTCACTCCCCTCCTGCTAGGCCTGCCTAACGCCTTCAAGATCACCCTCGGCACCCTGTTCGTTGCCGCCGTTTTTTCGGCGACTTGCGATATCGCGACCGATGGCTTCTATCTGCTCGCACTCAACCGCGAAATGCAGTCGGCCTATGTGGGGCTTCAGTCGACCTTTTATCGACTTGGCCGCCTGTTTTGTATAGGTCTGCTGGTGAAAGCTGCCGGCATGCTTCAGGAGCGGGGCTTTGGCACGATGCCGAGCTGGACGATCGCGCTGCTCGGTGGCGTCGGAGTTTACGGGCTCGGGTGGGGTCTGCTCGCCCTTCGAAAAAGCCCGGTCGCTCTGCCGAAACCAGACGCCGACATAGAGAGGAGTTCGGCTGATCGTTCTGAAAACAAGCGAAACGTGTACCGCACGCTCGTCATTCTCTCGTTCGCGTTCTTCGGTTACTTCACTTTAAACTCGGTGGTCAGGCTGACCGCCCATGGGCTCTGGGCCGTCCTCGGCGCCCAATATCCGCTAAACGGCTGGCGCTTGACCGGTTCACAAGTCGGGCAAGAGTTATTGCAACTAACCGTATGCCTGTTCGGCGCGGCGACAAGTTACATTTACGCGAAAGCCCTGACCCGCGGCACGGAGATGGGCGAGGCATTTGGCTCGTTCTTCCGCCAGCGGGGAATCGTCGCGATTCTCGCCTTCATGGTCTTCTATCGCTTTGGCGAGGCGATGGTGGCCAAAATGGCGCCGCTCTTCCTGAAGGACGGGGTCGCGCAAGGCGGACTCGCCATCAACAACAGCGACCTGGGCACGATCAACGGCTTGTACGGCGTGATCGGCATCGTGATCGGCGGCATCCTCGGCGGGTTGGTGGTGGCCCGTTGGGGTCTGAGGAAGACATTTTGGCCGGTGGCCTTCCTCATGCACTTGCCGAACCTGCTCTACCTTTGGGCGTCCTACGCGCACCCTTCGACGTGGGCCGTTCGCGGGGTGGTCTTCGTGGACCAATTCGGATACGGCTTCGGCTTCTCCGCCTACATGGTTTATCTGCAGTCGGTGGCCCAGCGCGGCCCCTTCCGCACCGCCCACTACGCCATAGCGACCGGCCTGGGCTATTTCGCGATTCAGATGGCGGGAATCACCAGCGGCATCGTGCAGGGGCATTATGCCGCCCTGGATCCGGCTCGGGGCTATCAGTATTTCTTCACGTTCGTCGTCTTCGCGACGATTCCGGGCATGCTGTCGCTCTTGTTCATTCCCTTTGACGGGGCGGAGAAGAAGGCGGCTTAGTTCTTTTGCGACGGATTCCGGATTTTGAACCGCAGAACTGGAACCGGAAATGTCTCGCAAAGCCGCCAAGACCGCAAAGCCCGCCAGCCGGCTTCTGCTTAACCGCAATCGGCACGCAGAACCGTCGGAGCTCTGGAGCGAACCTGCATCCAGGCTTTGCGTTCTTGGCGGCTTTGCGAGACAATTCCGGTTCTTTGACCTGCCCTAGCGAGAGGAGCAATCCACGCTAACGAAACCACCTGTAAACCCAGCCGTACGTGAGAGGGGCAGTAACGCAGGCAAATATGAGAGCTACCACCAAAAGCGCTAGAGCCGTAGCCCAGCCCGAGAAGTTCCGTTTCAATATGTGTTCGGCTCCGTACCCCGCAAGCCCGGACAATGCGACCGATATCGTAAGCCCAGTGATGGTAAGGAAAAGGGTGTATCCCGCGGCAAAAACCTCGGACTGCGGTAGGCCCGGCCAACCTTTTGACCAACTCGGTTGGAAGAGCAGGCCGAAAAGGAAGCTACACTCAACAGCCGCCAAAATGCCCGAGAAAAAGGCGACGCGCCGGGTCATCGCCCAACTTAGCCGACGGAAACGAGCCAGCCTCATAAGCTTATTATGAGGCGATTGGCGACACGTACTATGGCGAAACCGACCCGCCTGCCCGATGTCGTGTTCTTGAATGGACACCATGAAAGTTCTGGCTGCCTCCGTGTGACCTCTATGGTTCTGAAGTCCGGAAGTTTCGCGCAAAGACCGGCGGTTTCGTGGATTCTGTGTTGAAGAGGGTAGCCTTTTTCCTTATCGCCGTCTTCGCTCACGCCTTCTGTGCGTCCTGTGGTTACTCTCCGGAAAGTTCGAGCCGCTACAATGGAGTTTAAGCCTTCGTGGAGGAGTTAGTTGCTTTGATCGGATTATTATTCGCACTCGTTATTGGCGCCAGCCACCCCGACGGGGCAATGGTGTTAGGAACTTCCATCGATCGTTTTGATAGTCTTGCTCGCGTCGAAGTGACAGTGAATGGCAAGAAGCAAGTTCTAGATCTTTTCGTCCCATCCAAATTGCGCTGCTATGCGCACTCTGCAAGGGTCCTTCGACAATTGAGGGAACTCAACGGACAGCGGGTTTACGTTACCGGTTTGCCCGGGAGCTGTTTATGTAGACTTGATATTCCAGTCACAAGATCAGCTCTGGTCCGGCAGTCAGACGGAACATTAATACGTGTCGGTTGGACGGGCGACGCGGACCTCATGGTATGTGTGAGACCAAACGCTCGACATCTGATCTCACGATTTGGACCGCAGCCCATGATAATGTTCTAAATCGGGTTGGCGAAACTGCGATTATCAATACGAAACGACCGCGCGGGCAAGTATCGTATGCATCAAATGAGATCATGAAAATCCTCGCAGCATTGGCCTTGGAAATAACCCTGGTTGCTGCCTGCATCGCGCAAAATCGGGCAGATGTTCCAACGGCGGTTTACACCAAGCTTCACAACGCCAAGAGCCTCACCGCGACCATGATGGTCAGCTTCCCTGGCGCAAAGCCCGAGGAGTGGTATGTCAAGTTTCTAAAGCCAAACCTATACGCAATCGTCGGAACCGATCAGCAATATCGCTTCGACGGCAAGACCGAGTCCCAGTATTGGCCTCTCACCGGGCGCTACCAACTTTCCCAAAAGCCCCAATCGAACGCGCCTTTCGCGGTCGGCCTCAACCTTTTCTTCGCAGATGTCCCGCCCGTCAACGCCAGCGCCACCCCGAGCCAGCTGGACGGCAAGAACGTGGTCCGCTTGGATATCAAAGGCGGAAGACAGGTCGTCTATCTGGATCCAGTATCCAATCTCCCGCTCGGCTACGACGAGCAAGTTTCCTCGTCGGAAACCCTGAAGGTCCGCTACTCGGATATCCAGCTCGATAAGCCGGTCAGCCCCGTCGCAATGAATTGGAGCCCTCCGGCAAACGCCAAGCCCCTCAGCGAGGCGGGCGGGGATTCAAAGCTCCTAGTTCCCGGAACCCAGGCCCCGGCCCCAACCGCAAAAACGGCCGAAGGCACGTCGTTCGACTTCTCGAAAGCGTTCGCCTCCCACAAGGCCACCCTCGTCTATTTCTGGAGCGGCGCGCCTCTCCCTTCCGACGTGACCTTCTTGAAAGATACGAGTGTCCAAATGGGCGACCAGCGGCTTCAAATAGTTGCCGTTGAAATGAGCGGCTCGCCAAGCGTGGCAAAGAGCCTCGCCGGCTTGCCATATCCTGTGGTCGTGGACGCGGATGGAAGCATCGCCAAAGCGTACGGAGTCAACGGTCCGACCGAATACCTGGTCGGCCCAGACGGCCAAATCGCGGCCCATTTCCAGGGCTTTGACCCAGGCGGAATCGTAAAGACCCTGAGACAGCGGGGCTTTAGAATCTAACTTAAGGAGCCTTCGCGGCATCGTGGATCTGCAGGCTCAACTCGGGTTTGTCGCCCTCGACGAGAATCGTTACCATGTCGCCCGATTTCAGCACCGTTTCGCCGCCTGGCACTATGTGGCGCGTGTCGCGATCAACTGTAGTGAGGATCGCTCCTCTCGGAAGCTTGAGGTTTCTCACCCGCACGCCATCCATGAGCGAGTTCGGCTCGATGAGAATGTCTAGCAGGAGAGGTTCAACGGAAGGGTGAACTTCGGCCCCGCTCATGTGAAGGTCCCGTTCCATCAGCGTGTCGTAAATGGGACCGTCGCGCAAAGCGTCGGCTGTTAGGGAAGCGGTGAAAGCGGCGATCAGCAAAGAATAGAGCAAACCGTATTCTGCCGTCATCTCGACGATCAGAACGACGCCGGTAAGTGGCGATCGCACAGAGGAAGCAAGCAACGCCGCCATTCCCATCGTGGCAAACCCAGCGTTTGAGAAGCCGACCCCGGGCGCTATGGCGTGTACCGCCATACCGAAAATGAACCCCAGGACCGATCCCAGAACGAGCATTGGTGCGAAAATTCCCCCCGGCAGGCCAGTGCTGTAACTGGCCGAGGTCAGCAGCAGCCTGCCAACAAACACGGCGCTGAGAACCAGCAGCAAATGCGGCGCCCCGAAGCTGCTGGACAGAAGCTGGGCCGTAAAAGCGTGGCCGCCGCCGGTGATCGCAGGGAAGTTGACTAGCGCCAAGCCCCCGAAAGCCCCGGCGAATGCTCCGAAAGCCCAGGCAGGCGCCTTTAATTTGGAACGCAATTCCAGGCCGGCAAGAAGCGTTTTGTTGAACAATACGCCGCCGAATCCGCAGACGACGCCGAGTATCGCCACGATCGGGAGAATATGCAGGGGAGGAACACCCGGGCTGGGCAGCATGAACGTGGGCCTCAAACCCACCAGGTACCGCGTAACCCCAACCGCGCAAACGCTGGCCACAAGCGCGGAACCGTAAGTCAACGCAGACATTTCGCGGCGCAACTCCTCCATCACGAAGAGGAATCCGGCGAGGGGCGCGTTGAAGGCGGCCGCCAACCCGGCGCCAGCCCCCGCCGCGACCAGCGACGACCGCCCACGCCGCGACACCTTGAAGAGGTCGCCAATGATCTTGCCCACGCACGCGCCCATCTGAACCGTCGGCCCTTCTCGCCCAAAGGACATCCCAGTCAGCAGAGCGGCGAGGCCGCCGAAGAATTTGGCGACGATAATTCGGACTGGGCGGATGATGCGCAAGTGCAGCAAGGCAGCCTTGATGTGGGGAATGCCGCTGCCGCCGGATTCGGGCGCGCGCTCGGCGATTACGTAAGAAGCCACTGCGCCAAGCGCCGAGGCGCTGATTACAAGAAGGATCGAACTAAGGAAGCCATGGTGTTGGGCCAAGCGTGCAGCCAATGAGGCCGCATCCTCGGCGCGCGTAACCGCAAGTTCGTAGGCTACCGCCAATGCGCCGGCCGCAAGCCCGACCACGGCCGCCCGAATGAGAAGATAGTGACGCTCTTCGCGGTAGAGCTTTTCGCGAACTCGAAGGCGATCCTCACGAATTGAAGCGCCCTCCTTGGACCCCATATCATGAGTTTAGCCCGGATAGACGTGAGAGAGCACGCAAGGAAGTTTGCTCCACCCCGCTTCCCATTATGTGACTACGGAACCTCCGATTCAATCACTGAACATGAACTAGGTTCCCCCGCACCTCAAGGGCGGGGGAACCTAGTTGGACGCTAATGCGCAAACTCGCCTACTCGGCTAGCGCTTTCTGAATCGCGTCGGTCACCTCGGGGTCGTCCGGCTTCACTTTTGGGTTGAACCGCGCGATGACGTGCCCGTCGCGGCCGATGAGAAACTTGCCGAAGTTCCACTCGATGTCGTCATGGTACGGCGCGCTTGCGATCAGCCATGTATAGAGCGGGTCGATCCCCTCGCCCTTCACCACGATCTTGGCGAACATGGGGAAGTTCACGTTGTACGTGCTTGTGCAGAACTCCTTGATTTGGGCGTTGGTGCCAGGCTCCTGCCCGCCAAACTCGTTCGCAGGGAATCCGAGCACGGCGAAACCCTTATCCTTGTTGTCGCTGTACAGCTTTTCTAGAGCCGCGTACTGCGGCGTGTTGCCGCATTTGCTGGCCACGTTTACCACGAGCAGAACCTTGCCCTTGAACTTGCTCAGGTGCACGGTCTTGCCGTCGATGTTCTTCATCGAAAAATCGTATATGCTGTTCGCCTTCGGCGTCGCAACGGCGCTCGCGCAACCCACTGCGAGGGCGGCGTAGCCCAAAAGATATCCTAAACTCATTGAATCAAACCTCCCAATACGAATTTAACCTACGCGCTTTGCGGGAGCGTTGGCGTCAAGATTCTCTTTAAGCTTTGATGACTCTTCCCGATCAGCGAACCGCGAACATTAAGAGTCGCTCCTGCTCTGGGTCCTGTAAACCCACTGGCGTAGACCCAAAGACTACGAAATCTCCCTGCCCAAAAAGAAGACGCTGAGGCTCAAGAGCATTCGGGAGGTAGCGAACTTCGTCAAGGACCTTGAAGAGGTTTCGCTTTAGCGGCTGGTAGGGACGCTCGTCGCTTCGGCTGAATGGGCGGGTACGCCGCAACAATGTCGCTCTCTTTGAGCGGCGCCCCTTCCGCTGTTGTAGCTCCTCCGTTATCCTGAAGATCCGACCCAACGCTGTAAACCCTGAGGGACTTGCCATCGCCTCTCACTCGCAACGGCTTCTTATCGAATGGGTCGATCCAGGTTCCTGGAATTTCAGAGATCTTGGTCGGCATCTTCCCGGTCTTCGCCTGAACGACGAGTGCGCTCAAAAGCGCCAAACTCGTCACTCTTCTTGCGTCGGCGTCAAGCTTGATCTTCGCCATGCTCGTGAAGGTCCCCATAGTGGCAATCGCGAACAGGTCGACAACCTTCTCTTGGGCAAAGCGCGCATCGATTGCTGCGTCGATGTCTTGGCAGCACTTCATCAGATCCGTGCCTTCCCCGTGGAAAGTCTTATCGATCGTAATCCAATATCGCAAGTGACGGTCCAGAAATGCCCGGTTTAATTCACCAGTGGCAAGCCCTGTTCGCTGAATCGGCCCCCAAGTGGCCTTGTTTGGGTGATCTTGAAGTGTGTTGAAATATTCCCGATCCAGGCCCTTCGCGCCGCCGTACCTCTCAAAGTTGCGAAGATAGGCGATTCCAACATACTCCTCACCTCTCATAATCCGGGCGAGATCAACTCGACCCTTATATGCAGAGAGTGATTTTTCAAGGGCGGCAAGGCCCAGAGGATTCCCGTAGAGGGATGCGGCGCAAAGAGTGTACGCGCGGAAAACGCTGGCCTGTCCAGCGCCCAGCATAACTGCGGGAAATGAGGTTGGCTCACTCCCAGCCATATCTGCAATCCTGAGGCCGCATTGAAGACTCCGGACCGCGGTAGCCATGTCTCCTTTTGAGGCGGCTACCCTGGCCCTCAGGCACAAGGCCCTGGTAATCAGCTTCATCGGCTCCATCTCCGGGAAAACTAGATTAGGCCAGAGATCCCAATCTCGATGAAAATCGACACCCTTCATAGCGCATGCACTGGCGGCGAGGTCTGTGGTCTTGTCGTAAGGCTGCAGCTTCGTGGCGACCGACTTATAGTCTCCACGATCCGCAAGTTCCTCCAACGAATGCAGAATGCTCCGGAATTTCTTAACATCCACAAAAGCGATCGCTCTTCTTATGATTGGAGCGGCGTTGTCGCGGTCCGCAACCGGCGGATTTGGCGCCAGGTCCTTCGCCTCCCAGGGCAAACCGAGTCTCCGGTATTCGGTCACGGCAGCGTCTAGGTCGATTGAGGCGGCCCTGATATCCGAAAGGTCACTCCGTGCCCCACGAAAAGTCGCCAAAGCGCGTGAACCGAAGAGGAAGGCATACGCAAGCCAGCCAACGCAGCCGCAACCGACTATGACTAACACACAAGCAACAAGTCGGCTATGCTTTTGCCTGGACTGGGCCATGTATTGTTAACGGCGGCTTAGGCGGCCAAGTTGCAGCGCGGCCCGGCCGCCAGGATTGAATAGGCGGGTACCCAACTGCTATATTGCTCTCCTGGTAAGGGGCGCCATCGCTTGGGACGACGCCACCGTAGTCCTTCAGGCTTGGGCCAAGGCTGTAGATTCGAATCGAGGCGCCGACCGTTCTTAGGTGGAGCGGCCCCTTGCCGAATGGATCGACCCAAGTCCCTGGGATGTCGCCTATGCCGTCGGCATCTTCCCGGTCCGGGCTCTTATCTCGAGCGCTTCGATAAGGGCGAGATCGCATTCGCGCGAAGCGTCCTCTTGTTTGACGATTTGGTCCGCTTGGCTGAAGTCATAGAGCATAGCCTGATCGAGCCAGCCGCTCCATCTGCCGAGCGGCAGGAGCATTGTGGCTCCGCCGATCTTGGAGGATGACATGGCCGGACTGCCGCTATTCCGCCCGACCATCTCCATAAACTTCGTCCAATAGCGCAAGTAGTGGTCCAAGAAAGCGCGCGCCCACATCCCCGATGGCTGCCCGCTCCTCTGAAGCTTCGCCGGGGCTGGCGTTGGGGCCGGGCTGTCAATTGAATTGTCGCCTTGGGACATTCTTCGAAGGCCGGCCAATCCGCCGTATTGGTCGAAATTGCGGAGGGTTGCGAGACCTATATACGCCTCGCCCCTCAACGCGTAAAGGTAGTCTGCTCTGCCTCGATAAGCCGATAACGATCGCTCTAGCTCGGCGAGTCCAGTGGCGTTGTCTTTGAAAATTGCCGCGCAATAAGTGTAGGCCTGAAAATCGATCGCTTGCCCGGCGATTTCGACGAGCATCGCTATGACCCCGGGCACTTGGCCCATAAAGTCGGCAAGTTTGAGCCCGTATTCGAGGTTTTGCGTCGCCCCGGCGACGTCCCCCTTGGACGCGGCAATTCTTGCGCGATAACAAAAGCAGGTGACCATCGATCTCATGGTCGAGAACTGCGGGAACAGCAAGTTCGGCCCAAGGTCCCAATCGTAGTGAAAATCGACGCCTTTCAAAGTAACGGCCTTCGCCCCGAGGTCCAGCGCTTTGCCATAGGGCGCCAACTCGGCTGAGAGCGCCTTGTAATCCCCGGCGTCCGCAGATTTCGACATCGCTGCGGAATCCTTCAGCCAATTTTTCGAACTGGAGTCAAAGAAGGGTGCCGCTGCTTCAATGAGCGGCGCCGCATTTTCGTTGGCCGCTACCGGCGGATCGGGTTGCAGGTCTTTCGCCTCCCAGGGCAAGCCCTCGGCCCGATACGCGAATACCGCGTCATCGAGATCGCGTGATGCGGGGCCGATGTCGATCGGCCCGACGCCGACGAAGAACACGATCAAAGGGACCAAGATCAAAATCCCCACGACGGTCAAGGTTATCTTAACCGCCCGCGCCCGCCTTTGCCCCGAATCCCCCATGAATCAGGGACGGTAATTCCCGGCGATTAGTTTAAGGCCAGAGTCATCAACGAACTCTCGTACCCTGGCGCTTGGCAGGGCTAGGTTCCCAACGTCCACGATAAGGAGGGTAGACCGCTCCGATGTTGGTGCTATCAGACTTACCGCTTCGCATGGCGTTCAGCCCCTTGTAATCCTTCAAGTTGGAACCCAGGCTGTATATTCGTATGGTCGCTCCGTCCGTCCACAAACGAAGAGGCTTACCGTCGAATGGATCGATCCAAGATCCTGGAACTTCTGCGATGCTTGTCGGCATCTTGCCTGTTCTTGCCCGAACTTCGAGAGCCGAAATCAACGCCTTCGCCGTTTCCCGCCAGGCGTCGGTCTTGCGTATCTCCTCTCCAATCTCGGGGTATTCGGGCATAAGCATGTCCGCAAACCTCATGCTCCAGGCTTTGTTCCCGCCCTTTTCCGACGCGCCAACCGCGCTGAGCGCTGTAGCAGTGTAATGGCCCTTCTTCAGAGCTTGAATACTGGCAGTCCAAAAACGCAATTGACGATCCATGAAAGCCCGCGACCAAAGGCCAGTTGCCAAACCGGTCCTTTGAACCTCTTTCGGGCCCACTCCGGGAGGCGCTTCCGTGGAGGTTATGGACTCTATAAAGTGTGTCAGTCCTCCGTAGTTGTCGAAGTTCCGAAACAAAACGATGCCGGTGTAGGCCTCACCCCTTAGGGCAAAAAGTAGGTCGCCGCGACTACGATACGCCGAAATCGATTTCTCCAAGGCGTGGAGCGCTTTGGGGTTATCCTTGAAGAGCGCCGCACAGCGCGTGTATTGCAGAAACACGAGGTCTTGCTCACGGATCTCAACCAGCATTCCGAACAGGGATGGTATTTGTCCAGAAAAATCGGCAAGCTTGAGCGCGCACTCCAGGTTGCTTGCCGCTCCGCTAACGTCCCCCCTGGAAGCGGCGAGTCGAGCACGGAAACCGAAGCAGAAGGCCATCGTTTTCATTGCATAGAGCTGCGGGAACTGCACGTAGGGCTCGAGGTCCCAATCGTAGTGAAAATCGGCACCCTTCATCTTCGTGGCTCTGGCCGCCAGGTCCAAACCACTGTCGTACGGCCCCAGTTCGGTCGCAAGGGCTTTGAAGTCGCCGGTTTCGGCTGATTCCGCCATCGCCGTAGTGTCGTGGAGCACGACTTCCGAATTGAAATCAAAGGACGGCATTGCCTTTTCAATGAGGGGCGCCGCGTTTTCATCTTCAGAAAGCGGCGGGTTGGGCTGGAGATCCTTCGCCTCCCAAGGCAACCCCTCGGCCCGATACGCGGCTACCGCATCTTCGAGATCGCGCGATGCGGGTCCAATGTCGACCGGCCCGAACCCTATGAGGAACGCCGCCACCGGGCATCCTAAAAAGATGAACAAAACCAAGACAAGGACGGCCAGCCTCCTACGTTTTCGGCTGGGCTGGTTCATGTCTTGTTAACGGCGGCTTGGGCGGTGGAGTTGCGCCATGGCTGTGGCGCCTCCGTAAGGGCGGGTACGCAGCCGCGATATTGCTTTCTTCGTAAGAAGCGCCTTCGATTTGGTCGGAGCCGCCGTAATCCTTCAGGCTCGGGCCAAGGCTGTAGATTCGAATCGATTTGCCATCCGTCTTCAGGTGGAGCGGCCCTTTGCCAAACGGATCGACCCAAGTCCCCGGAATTTCGCCAATGCTCGTCGGCATCTTCCCAGTAGATGCCCGAATCTGAAGCGCTTCGATAAGCGCCAGAGTGCAGTCGCGAGACGCGTCCGCTCTCTTGACGCTTTGGCCGGCTTGGCTGAATACCGGAAGCAACACCTCGTCAATCAATCCGCTCAAGCTTCTCGGTCTATTCAGCCTCGTAGCAAGGTCTATTTTGGCGGCCGCTTTATCGACGTCGTCCTTATTGACGCGAAGCGTTTCCGCGTACTTCGTCCAATATCGTAAGTGGTGGTCCAAGAAGGCTCGAGCCCACATTCCGGAAGGCAAACCGGTCCGCTGAAGCTTTGCGGGGTCCGCCTTTGGGGGCGGCGCCTCGTCCGGATCGTAGGTTCCTTGGGACGATCTTAGGACGCCGGCCAGTCCGCCAAACTGGTCGAGATTGCGAATGAATGCGATTCCCATGTATTGTTCGCCCCTTAAACCCAAGAAGAAATCGGCGCGGCCGTGATAACCTTCAAGAGACGCTCTTAAAGCGCCGAGCGCAGCCGGGTCGTCTTTGAAGAGTGCGGCGCATTGGGTGTAAGTTTGGTAAGCATTTGCTTGGTTCGCCACCTCAACGAGAACGCCAATTATCGTCGGCACCCGGCCCGAAAAGTCGGCTAGCTTGAGTGATAACTCCAGGTTACGCGTCGCACCCGTCACATCGCCCTTCGCCGCCGCGATCCTGGCCCGGTAGCACAGGCCCTTGGACAAGTTTCTCAAACAAGAGAATTGAGGCAACCCTAGGTCCGGCCCCAGGTCCCAGTCGTAATGGAAATCGACGCCCTTCATCTTCGCCGCTTTCGCGCCCATGTCGAGTGCCTTGTCATAGGGCGCCAGCTCGGCTGAAAGCGCTTTATAATCGCCTGAGTCGGCCGACTTCCCCATGGCTTCGGAATCCCTAGACCAAGTCTTCGACTTGAAATCAAAGAAGGGCGCCGCCTTTTCTATGAGGGGGGCTGCATTTTCGTCGTCTGCGATCGGCGGGTTTGGACGGAGATCTTTCGCCTCCCAAGGCAACCCTTCGGCTCGGTAAGCGGTTACCGCGTCTTCCAGATCGCGCGAAGCTGGCCCGATATCGATAGGCCCGACCCCCACAAAGAACACAGTCAGGGGAAAGAAAATGAAAAACCCGACAACGGCCACGGTCACCTTGACCGCGCGCGAACGCCTCCGCCCGGATCGCTCCATGAATCAAGGGACGTAATAACCGGCTAGCTAGTTGTCACGAGCCAATCGAGATTAAGCGCTAGGTAGAAACGCGACGCGGTTACCGCCAAAGTCGAAAACGATGTTGAAGGAGGACATCATGGGAATGCCGATCACTCCGATTACGTCTTTCATGGCAAGAGCGCCGCTCGAGGTCAGCGAATAACCGCAGTTGATGCCGCTAAAGCGCCGTCCTCCCAACTTAAGCCAGTCGAGCTTGCCAAAACAAATGGAAGCGCTTCCACCGAAACCGGTCGCCGATATCGAGGCACCCCTTCGATTCGCCAAGAGATGTGCGGCTTTAACGAAGGGCGACTCGAACGTCACCGGGTAGATCGATCCTGTGTCGAGGTGAAACAGCCCGTGACGGTTTCCGTCGAAAGCGGCTTCTATCGCCGGGTCCCCGTCGACAAAAGTCAAAGGCTCCCAAGCGCCGCCCAAGCGTAGCCGAAACACATCGCGGTCATAGATGGCCACCGAAGGCCGTTGAACGTCGATCGACACCACAAATCGCTTAAGCACGTCCGAGCCGACAATTCCCCCGATTGGCCGGCCAAACGCATCCCCCAGAAAAGAAGCATCCATTTGGCAGAATAGGACGTTTCGCATCCTGGCCGGACCAAGTTCCAGTTCGCTTGCCCGGCGGAACGGCTCGACGATCGTTCCCCCGACTCCGGTCACCGCGGTCCCGCCAAACTTACTCAGGGACAGAGAATCCGCAGCCTTTTCGTCGATCATCATCGACCCTGCGCAGGAGTCTAAGATGAACCAGCCGACGTCTCGCCCATTAATCAGGGGATGAACGAAAACAACTCCGCCAAGGCCTCGGGTCTCAACTTGCGGGGGCAATGCAGCGTCGTAGGAGGCTTCTCGCGGCAGTTTCTTTGGCATTACGTAGGCCTGACGGCTGGCAACCAAAGAAGTGGAGGAGCGGCGGAAGTTTCGGGTTATCAGGGCGCCGCCGTCGTTCACCACCGAGTGAAAAGGGGCCTTTTCGCCTCCAACCGAGGACCAACCGGAGAGGAAGATCTTGACTGTTCCCGAATGAGTCCTGAATGAACCGGACTTTGGCAGCCATGTATGCGAATCGATGTCGATGGATTCGGCGAGCGAGCTGCCTCGTTCGTTGATGCGGAGCACCGTGTCCTGAGGCGAGCTACGAACGACTGTGACGCCTTGTAAGTCGCCTGGTCGCAGCCATCGATCGGTCAGCAAGGTCTCAATTGCCTGATCTGACTCCGCGTCCTCAAACTTTTCGAGCGTCGGGTAGCCGCTCGGGTCTACGCCCCAATAATTAATCCCATCGAATCCCGCCCCTTCCTCAAGCTCCCCATGCATCTCCTCCGCGTATTGGCCGGTTGGCATGTAACGCATTTGGCAAGTGCACGCTAATCCGTGGAGGATTGCGCTGCCGTAAAGAGTGCCCTCTTTCCATTTGGAATTCGAATGAATTCCTGTAGCTGCGCGAACCCGGTCGAGCACATTGGCCGCAGTTAGGCTTTTCAAATGCAAGGCTAGGATTATTGGAATAACCATAGTTGAGCCTGCCGAACCCCGGCTTGTCAACGGAACTACGAATTAAGGTAGGTGCGCGGTTCCGTCAAGCTTGCCAGTCCGGCGAAGCTTCAGCGCCGGCCATCGAGGTTCCAGCCTAGCCTTTTTCTGCGAGGCGCCCCAGCCGGTACAGGATGTGCCCATAAATCCGGCTCGCTTTGTATAGATTCTCGATCTTGATCCGCTCGTCCGTCTCGTGCGCTTTGCCGTCTCCTTCCCAGGACGTTCCGATGCTCACCGTATTGGGCACCGCCCGCGCGTAAGTGCCGCCGCCCATCACGCCGGGCTCCTCGTGCTCGCCAGTCTCCTCCTCATACACGTCCACGATCGTGGATACCAGAGGGTGGTCGAGAGGGAAGTAGAGGGAGGGGCTGTCCGTGAACTCGTCAAGCGTCCATCCGTCTAGATCCTTCAGATACTTGAGGCACAGATCGCGCAGATGATCCCCATTCCACGTGACCGGGTAGCGCACGTTAAACAGAAGGCGAAGCCTTCCCTCGCTTGTGGTCACGATTCCCAGATTAGAGGTCAGGTCGTCGCTCACGTCGTCCCTGCCGTGGATGCCGATGCCGCTTCCGCTCGGGTGGGTGGAGTAGAAGAGGTCGCGGAAATACTCCGCGTCAGGCACGGGCGCCAGCGAGAGCAAAAATCGAAAAGCCCTGGCCGCCGCCGAGTCTCCATAGTAAGGAGTCGAGCCGTGCGCGGCCTTGCCAACCGCCTTAATCTCGAGCACGTCGCCGCTCCATTTCCAAGTCACGTTCTTGTCCCATGCGTCTGCCAGCTTGGACTCGATTTCGGCTCGCACCGAGGCGTCAACCTTCACCTTCGCCTCGCAGGAGTCGATCACGATGTTGGGCCGCTGCCCGCCTGCCGCTTCCAACAGGCGAAACGCGCCGGAATTGAGCGGCAGGGAAATGCTCAGATTGGAGATCCCCTTCTCCCCATTTACGAGGGGCCACATCGAATCCGGCGCGACTCCGAAGACCGGCGCTTCGTCCACCTGCACGTAATGGTGCACGCAGCCAAACCCTGATTCCTCGTTGCATCCGAACGCTTGGCGCAGCCGGAAAGGAAGTTCGGGAACACATTCCTTAATCGCTCGGATCGCATAGAACGAGGCCATGGTCGGCCCTTTATCGTCCGTCGCGCCGCGGGCATACACGTAACCGCCGTCGATCTCCGCGCCAAACGGCTCATGCTTCCAACCAGGCCCAACCGGCACCACGTCGAGATGGCCGAGCGCCATCACAAGCGGTCCTTCGCCAACCTCAGCGTATCCGATGTATCCGTCCAAGTCCTTCGTTCGCATTCCGAACTTCTTGCCAAGGCTCAACGCAAGGTCCAAGGCCTGTCTGTTTTCCTTCCCAAAAGGCGCGTTAGGCTCAGCTGGCCCTTCAAGGGAAGGGATACGGAGCATTTGGCGGAAGTCGTCGAGGAGCTCTTGCTCGTGATCTCTGAGCCATTGATGAATCTTCTGAACGGTGGCGTCGGGCATGTGTGGGAGGTTACCATCCTGATCGTCGCCCAATTAGCCGGCCAACCTGGAGTTGCTCTCCGACCCCGTTTAAGCCGCAACTTCGGCACAATTTGCACGGCCTAGCTTTCTGCGATCAACGATAGGCGGTAAAGAATGTGCGCGTAAATTCGGCTCAATCGATAGAGGTGTGCGATCTTGAGCCGCTCGTCCGTCTCGTGCGCTTTACCGTCGCCTTCCCAGCACGCGCCGATGCTCACCGTATTGGGAATTGCCCGCGCATAGGTCCCGCCACCCATCACCTTTGGCTTCAAGCGTTCACCCGCCTCCTCCTCGTAAACGTCGACGATCGTGGTAACCAGCGGATGATCGAGAGGGAAGTTCAGAGAAGGGCTGTCGGTGTACGAGTCGAGGGTCCACCCGTCCAGGTCTTCAAGATACTTGAGACAGAGATTGCGAAGATGCTCGCCCTTCCAGGTGACAGGGTAGCGCACGTTGAACTCCAAGCGCACCCTGCCGCCGCTCGTTTGGACCACCCCGAGGTTGCAAGTGAGGTCGTCGCTGACGTCGTCCCGCCCATCGATTCCGATGCCGCATCCGCCTGGATGCGCGCTATAGAACAGGCGCCGGAAGTATTCCGCGTCGGGGATTGGAGCCAAAGCGAGGAGGAAGCGAAACACCCTGGCTGCGGCCGAGTCGCCGAAAAAAGGGGCCGACCAGTGAGCGGCCTTGCCG
>Ga0265338_10002381_pt1 | contig 28320 bp, 15 predicted proteins | sample 42126metaG_FD_193579 | JGI IMG/M metagenome (GOLD analysis project Ga0265338, IMG submission 193579) | Rhizosphere microbial communities from Carex aquatilis grown in University of Washington, Seatle, WA, United States - 4-21-26 metaG | ecosystem: Host-associated > Plants > Roots > Rhizosphere...
AGGGAGTTGTTCACATTTGGTGCGGATATTTTGGCTGCACCCTCACGCTACGGCTGGCCGGGTCGTCCGCGTTTCAGCCCGAGATTTTGATCGTAAACGCCGAGTTTTACCGGTGTGCGTTGCGCCTGGCCCTTGAATTCCATTTTCAGGCGATTCAATCGCACCCGCGCGATTTCAGCCGCCGCCCAATCCGGAAATCGTTCCACAATTTTCTCCAGGGTCTGGTGCACCGTGGCGTAATCGGCGCCGTGACGGACCTGCAAATCGGCGAGCAGATTCAGCCAGTGCGCGACACGTTTGGCCGGCTGGTTCGGCAACTCAATCAATTGTTCCAGCTCGCTCGTGGCCAAATCCAGCCGCTGGTAGTGGTCGGCGTACAAGATGGCGAGCTGTTCCCGGATTTCCGTGTCGAGGGGGTATGCCGTCAGGTGTTTCACGTGATCCGCGGCGAGCTGTTCCGGATCCATTTCGACGGGGCGCGCCGGTTCCGAAGCCGGGTGCAGACCCAGGTTTTTTACGCCTTCAGGGACTGCCATGGGTTGGCGATCCTGCGCCGCCAGCAATATTTTTTCCACGCCGCCCAGGCGGGCGATGCGCTGCGCGGCCAGCATGGCCAGCTCGGTGTCCGGGAACCGTGTGATGATTTTTTCCAGAGTGGCACGGGCCGCGTCCGCGTCCTGCGCCAGTTTGAGCTGCCAATCGGCCAGCTGGTTCATCGCGGCGGCGACCTGCTTTGGCGGCGGATGGGGCTGGTCGCAAAAATGGTTTAACGTGATTTCCGCCGAGGCCAGGTCTTTCATGTCCTCGGCTTGGATGCCGGCCAGCAACATCACCCCCTCCATGTCGTTCGGGAACCCGGCGAGTTGCTGGCGAACTTCAACCACCGCCTCAAGGCTTTTGCCCTGTTTGCGTTTAGCGATGACTATGGAATAATGCGGCTTCAGCTCCGGCTCCTCGACGCCGCCATCAAACAGGTTAGTCAGGGGGCTGCACAGCCATTCTCCGAAGTGCGGCACCCACATCAGCGAAAGGGCTATGCCCGGGATGATCATGACAAACGGTCCAAAAAAACTGAGTTTGACGGCACCGATGAGGCAGGCAATGACCAGGGGAATGGAGATGACCAGCTTGAACAGTATCTTCGCCGGATCATCACTCTGTTTCAAGGCCCGGAAACCAACCCAGCCGATGACCGTCAACATGCAGACCAGCCCCAATATCCCGACAACGATTTCATAAGTCTGGTTCATGGCCGGCTCGGCGGGTTTCGCCGGTTGAATGGATGGTTCGCGAGTATCTTCACTGTCGTTTGGACAGGGCTCGCGCACCGGCGTCACGCGGACAGGACATCTCATCTGCGGCGGCCTGCAGCCAACTTTCACCCGTAGCGATACGGCCGGGCCATGGCAAAGGTGTTCGGCAGATGCCGGATTTCGCGCACCTGGCCGCCGGCCAGCAAGACCTCGACGATGTCAAAGCGGATTTTTACCGCCGGATTTTTGAGCAACCGCAGATAATCCAGTGCCGTCTGGGAAAGCAATCGCCGTTTGCGGGCATCCACCGCCGCCGCCGGACGGGTCCAATCCTCCGAGGACCGTGTTTTGACCTCGACGAAAGCCAGGCAATCGCCATCGCGAAAAACCAGGTCAATCTCGCCGCGGTTCGAGCGGAAGTTGGCCGTGAGAAATTTCAATCCTTCCCGCTGCAGATGCCTTTTCGCCGCGTGTTCGCCCAGTTCGCCGCGGCGCAGGTGCTCCGGCTTGGGCTTGCCGGTGAACCGGTCTTTCAATTTTTCCAAAAAACTCACGCAGTGTGGCTGCGTTCGTAAGAACGCGGCTGATTTCACAATCCACATTTGCTGCGCGCTCACGAGCGCAGCCACAGATCAGAACAATTCCCGTTGGACCGGTCGCAACGGCGCGAAGCTGCGCCGGTGGATGGGGCACGGGCCATGGGCGGTGATGGCCGCCAGATGTTGTTCCGTGCCGTACCCTTTGTGTTCGGCAAATCCGTATTTCGGCCATTGCCGGTCGAACTCCAGCATGAGCCGGTCGCGCGTCACCTTGGCCAGCACGCTGGCGGCGGCGATGGAATAACTGAGGGCATCGCCTTTCACGATGGCCGTTTGCGGCACCAGCATGGTCTTGACCGGCCGGCCGTCCACGAGCGCGTGTTCCGGCGCGGGCCGCAATTGCGCGAGCGCGTCGTTCATGGCCCGATGCGTGGCGCGCAGGATGTTGATGGCGTCAATCTGCCCGGCGCCCACCTGCGCGACGGCAAATTCCACCTCGGAACACGCGGTGAGACAGGTGAAGAATTTTTCGCGCTGGACGGCCGTGAGCTGTTTGGAATCGTTCAAGCCCTCGAGTTCGGATGGCAGGCCGGACTCCGCCCATTGCGGCGGCAGAATCGCCGCCGCGGCGACGACCGGCCCGGCCAACGGGCCGCGTCCGGCTTCATCCACGCCGGCGACCCGGGTCACGCCCTGGGTCCACAACACGCGTTCGAACTCGAAGCGGTCGATTGAAATGAAGCGGGCCATGAGCTTGATTTAAGCAAAACCGTTCGTTGCCACCGAGCGTAGCGCGTTTTACGGCGTTGTCAGCCGATTTTTTCGAGGACGAGGACGAGAACGAGGACGATTAAAAATCCGTGTTCATCCGTGTCCATCCATCCTTCGCAGGGTTGCTACGGAGGACAGGTCCGTGGTAAAGAAAAACCATGAAAATCGAATCTCTTCACATCGGCATGCGGGTGCGCCATCAGCAATATGGCACTGGCATCGTCAAGGCATTGAACGAACTCACCGCGGAAATCCAGTTTGACAGCGGCGACAAACACGCGGTGGCGACCGACGCCGCCGGGCTCGAACCGGCCGAACCCCAGGCGTCGGTGAGCGGCTTGAACCTGCCGCTCAAACAATTTGTCGATCAAACCGTGAACGCCACCGTGGTCCGGCTGGGCCTGGAAAAGCCGGATGTCGTGGTGGACAAGCTCGGTCTCCGCTGGCACGGCGGGCGGCTGGTCATGCATCCCGCCGACCCGGCGTTGCAGACCAAGGAAGTTCCGCTGGAGACCTTCTTCCACAAGATGGTGATGGTGCGGAACAACCTGCGCGTGCTGGAGCAGAAGATCAACGCGCACGAGAAATTGACCGATGGCGAAAAGGTGGAGATGCAGCAGTACATCACGCGCAGCTATGGTTCCCTGACCACGTTCAACGTGCTGTTCAAGGAAAAGGAAGATCAGTTTTAAGGCTGGCTGGCCGAGCCGGAGCCTGGAGGATTGAGACCACGAGCAAAAAAGCGCGCCGCTTTTCAGCGACGCGCTCGTGATCGTTGCCTTTTACGGCCTGTAAACCGAACGATAGAACCGTTGCGAATAGTTGGTTGTCGCGTCCGTGAACTGCCAAACGCCTTCCCCATCCGCCAGGTTGGTGCTGATGGGCGTCCAGGCGATCGGCGGCGCCAAATCAGTTGCGGTTTCGATTTGGTACAAATAATTGGGCACACCCAGGAAGTTTAACGTAATGGTCCCATTTCCATTGTTGACCGCACTGGAGACGGAATTGGTCGGCGGCGGGCCGATGACGATGTTGATTGCGCCTGGCGCGGTTCCGCCGAAGCCGTCACCAATCGTGTAATCGACCTCGTCGGCCACGTTGTTGGCATTGGTGTAGTGGACATAGGTGCTGTCGTAAGCCACCGACGCCCCGTTAGTGCTGCTGATGCCGCTGGTCAAGGCCAGGACGTCTCCATCCACATCCGTCCAATTCGTCGCCAGGCTGCCCGCGATGACGATGTTCAACGGGAACCCAACCGGACGCACATAGGTGGATGGGCTGGTCGTCGGCGACGTATTCACGTAAGTGAGCGTGGCTACGATGCTGGTCACGCTGCCGGAACCGTTGCTGGCGACGACGGTGTAGCTACCACCGTTGGTCCGGACGGCGCTGCCGATGCTGTAAGTAGCGGCAGTTGCGCCGGAGATAGGCAGGCCGTTCTGGTACCACTGATAGGTCGGATCCGGGATGCCGGTGGCCGCCACAGTGAAGCTGGCGGGCTGGCCGAAGCTGGCGCTCTGATTGGCGGGCTGGCCGATAATGTTCGGCAACAGAGCCGGAACCCAGCCTGAGAACCAGACTGGAACATTTGTGGCTGCCAACAGGCGCGGATCGTTGGCCGCTACGCCGATGAACTGGATATTGGTCAGGGTGATGGGGTTGATCCCGGTAATATCCTTGTTGGTGTATTGCCAGAAGACATACGTGTTCGACAGGGCCGTCGACGGGCCGACATAAGCGTTGGTGTCGATGAAGCAATTGACCCATGAATCCAGGCCACCGGCTGTGCCGTTGGACCCAGCCATGGTGATGTTGGAGACACCGGAGTCGGCCTCAATGGTGCAGCCCACAAACGAGAAGCCGTAGGCCGAGAAGGTTGTACCATTCGGGTTCACCCACGGAGTGACACTGTTTGAGGCGACGCCGGTGAGCGTGCGCGCGGCGGTCAGGTTATACGAGCCGGAATAGATATTGGTCAGGGTGTGGAACGTGCACTTGTAGAAGTAGCCGACGCCAACGCCCCAGACGTAGTCAAAATTACCTACGACCCGGCAGTTGTAGAAGTAGCCTTGCGACGTGCTGGCATTGATCAGGATGGTATCCTGGCGGCTGACGATGTCGCAGTTATTCACGACGCACCGCAAACCGTTATTATAGATCAGCAGGGCCTCCGCCTGCGAGCCACCTTGCGGCGTGCCGTTGGTGATGGTCAGATTCTCCAGCTTGATGTCACTGGAATTGACTTTGAAGGCCATGCGCGCGGCGGTGGTGCCGGTGATGTTATTGTTGTTCGGGTAACCCACGAGGGTATTCGTGCGGTTTTGTCCGCGGAAGGTGATGTTGTTCTTGCCCGAAATGTCCACGATTTCGACATAGTTGCCGTTGCGAATGTTGATCACTGTGTAGTTGTTGTTGCCGGGAGCGACGGAATCCACCGCGCCTTGGACGGTGACAAAGTCGCCACTACCGTCGATCGCCACCACCATGTTGGTCGGGTTGGCCGGGCCGTTCGTCTTGGTGCTGAACCGCCAGGCATTCGTGTCCGAGATACCCGCAAAATACGCCCCGGTGCTGTCAGCGACGACGCCATTGTCCATCGTCACATAATAAGTATGATTGCTCGTCATAACGCCCGAGTGCGGATAGATCGCCGCGGTAGTTCCAGTAATGATGACCGGGAAATAGTTGATCACCTGGGCATCACCGGAGAACAAGCTGTGCGGCTGAAAGTTGTTGGTCAGGAAAACCCCCGTGTTGAGGGTAGCGACCGCCACCGTGTTGGAACCCAGGTCGATGGTATCCACCGGCGTAACGGAGTTGGTGGCGTCATAAATGCGAACCCGTCCATTGGTGGCGATGCTGATCGCTCCATTGAAGGTAATATATAGCGGGGTATCATAACACACCCCCGTCGCGTTGTTGGTGGGTCCCAATGTCGTCTGGGTCAGGGCTGTGGAAACCACGGAGAGTTTGGCTGAGTTGGTGACCGAACCCGCGGAATTTGTGGCGACCAACGAATAGATCGCGATGTCCGAACCATGGGCGTTGGCTATGGTCAACGTGCCGCCAGTCTGGCCAGCAAGGCCCACGCCGTTCTTAAACCATTGCAGGCCAGGTATGGGAATGCCCGTAGCGCCCGAGACGAAGTTGGCGGTATCGCCCACATTGACCGTGATATTGGTCAATAGCGGAGTGATAACCGGCGTTATAATGACGGTCAACGTCGCGCTGTTCGTGGTGAGGCAGGCGGCATTGCTGGCAATTACCGAAATCTTGGCGTTGTTGAGGGCGGCGTATTGAACGTTGTTGAGCGTCAAGGACGTACCGGTCGCACCGTCCACGTTCACGAAGTTCGTCTGCCATTGCAAGGTTGGCGCGGGATTGCCAAGCACAACGAGCGTGCTGAAGGTGACGTTGTTGCCCTGAATGACGGTCTGATCAAAAGGTCCGCTGAGTTGCGAACACACATTACCGACCGTCAAGGAAGCGTTACTGCTGGTTGCGGAACTGATCAGGTTGGTGACGATCACACTGTAGATGCCGTTATTGGTCCCGTCGGCGCTGGCGATGACGTACGTGGAACTGATGGCGCCGGGTATCGGCTGGGCCGGATTACTGAGGTTGGTGGTGTAATACCATTGATAGTTGAGGGTACCGTTGCCAGTGGCGACCACGGCAAAGGTCACGGTGTCGTTGGTGGAAACGATCTGGTTCGTCGGCTGGGTGGTAATGACCACCTGGGGAATAGCCACCAATTTGATCTGGCCGGGGGTGCTTTCGTCGATGGTTACGGAACTGTTCAGCGACCCGCCAACAACAGACACCGTCGGATTAAATGAGCCGGATTTGGTTCCGGTATAGGTGATCAACGTGTTGGTCGTCGGATCCAGTGCCACACCCAACACACTGATGGCAATCGTGGAATTGGGCTGGATGGTCAGATTGCCCTGGACTTGCAGCGAATCACCGCTGGAACCATTTTGTTCTTCAAAAAGACTGGTTGAACCGCTCTCCAAGCTGAGGCCGGCCGCCAGATTCAAGGTGCCGATGCTGTTGCCGGGCGAAATCGTTCCGCCATTCTTGATGGTGACCAGTCCGGAAACCATTCCCGTGCCACCCAGTGTACCGCCGTAAACGGTGAAGGTGCCGCCGCCCGAGTAATTGATCAGGCCGTTCGTGCCGGTCAGAGAATTCGTTCCATTCACGGAAAGCACACCATTGCTCACGATGGTGGGGCCGTTATAGATATTATTCGCAGCCAGGATTAATGTGCCACTGCCAATTTTGGTCAGACCGCCCCAATCACCCAAATTTAAACCAGCCGTCAACGGAGAATTAAAACCACCACCGCCAACAATGGCCCCGCTTTGCGTGACTTTTGTGCTGCCAGAGACATCGACTATAGCACCAACGCCGTTCACGGTGATACCACGTGTACTGGTAACGTCCGAACCGGTGTAGCGTAACGCACCGTTGTTCATCACCAACGGGCCGCTGGCCAGTTTGGCCAGATCGCTCACCTCCACCGCGCCACCATTCAAATAATTGGTGCCCGTCATGTTGTCGGTACCGGTGATGATCAGTTTGCCAACGCCATCCTTGGTCAGCGAAGTGGCTGTGCCATTGTCAGCCAGGGTCGAGCTGATGGTCAGGTCGGCGGAGGCATTTTGATGGATGATGAGATCCGCACCGCCGGCGCCCAGAAGCGTGCCGCCGGTGATCGCCGTTGCGCCGCTGCCGGTGACCAGCACGCCACCGGAGGTATTGGTCAATGTGCCGGCAAGGGTAACCGTGGCCGCGGCGGTGAGCCGCAAGGAATTGATGGCCGTCAAATCCGGTACGCTGCCGGGCGAGGTGCTCGCGTTCAGACTCACGTTGTTGGCCGGCAGCCAAGTCGTGGGATCAAGGCTGGTCGTATAATTGCCGGACGCCAACGGGGCAATCGTTGTGCCAATCGCCCAATCAGTTCCGTTATAGGTGGCAAAACCGCCCAGGATGCCGTTTATATTGGCTGTGGTGGTCGTGCAAGCTTTCGTGCCTGTGCTCGTGCCGCCAACGGCATAATCCACCGTTCCACCAACATTCCGGGTGATTGCACCCTGCGCAAAAGTGTAGTTGTTCGCGCTCGGACCATTGTTGGTGACCAGCACTGAAGTGGCACCAGGATTGATCAACACGCCTCCAACTGCTTCAGACCGATTGGCATTGGCGCTGAAACGCTGGAAGAGCGTACCTCCCGCCAATGTCATCTGAGCAGTGCTGATATATTTCGCCCCACCCTGGGTGTCATTGTTTGGGGCCGGATTCGCATAATCACAGATGAAAGTACCCGCGTTCAGTTTCAGCCCGGCGATGCCGTTTAATCCGGAACTGTTGGCGCGGCTCTGAACGATCATTGTTCCCGGGGTTGACTTGACACTGAAGTTGGCAGTCATGGTTGCAGGGAATTTTGGAAACGCTTCCAAGCCGCTGCGGAAGTCAAAATTGGTTACATTCAACTGATTGGCGACACCGTTGACAAGGGAGGCTAACGTCCCGTTGTTGTCAAAAGCTACGATGTTCTGAATTACTGTTGTAGCGCCCGCAGTAATATTTGTCACCGCTCCGCCATTAATAAAGAGCCGGTTTCCTGTGGGGATGCTAGGGGCGGCGGCAACCAGGACAGTCCCCCCGGCATTCACAGTCAAATCATCGTTCAAGCTGTTGACAGCCGTAGCAGCTATGAAAAGCGTGCCCGCATTGACCGTGGTCACACCGACGTTAGTAGCCGCTACGGACGGCAGCAACACGAACGTGCCATTACCCGCCTTCGTGAAGCCCGTGCCGCCCAAGAGGGCATTGTTGGTGGCGCTGACGCCATTGGCGACCGTGATGGTCGGCGTGCCGGTCAAAATCAGGGGCGAACCGGCGATATTGTAACTGCCGCTGCCGGCGGCATTGAAAGTGATGTTGGAAACGGTCACCCCGGCGCTGTTGGTGATGGTAAGCGTGCCGGCAGCACCATTGTTCGCGCCAATGACTGCATTGTAACCGGAGGTCCAGACACTGTCGCTCGCGCCGATCGCGCCGCCCGGGCTGCCCGACCAGTTGGCGTTGGTGGTGGACCAGTTGCCGGAACCGTCGGTGGGGAACGTCGGGTTGGCGCCACTGGCGTCCCAGGTCAACGTATCGCCCAGACCAATGGCGCTCAGCGTCACGGTGACGGGGCTGCCGGTGGTGTTGTTGAACATGAAACCGAATTCATCGAACGTGGTGGCCCCGCCCAGCAAGGGAATGACCGGGTTGGTAAACACCCGATGCGCGACTCCGGCCGGACCATTGATGGCCAGACCGGCGGCGGCGAGAGTGGAACTGCTGGTGCCCAGGGCGATGCCCGTCGCCACGTTGTTCATGACCAGTTGCACCTGGTTGGTATAGATGACCGAATTGGCGAGCGTCCCGTTGGCGGCCGTGCCCTGGCCCAATTTATTTGACGGTGACGAAAGGATGCCGAACAAATTGCCGGTGCCGGTCGGATGATCGTAGGTTTCAATCAAGGCGCCGGTCCAAAGACCGAAGTACCCGACGTCGTCGGTGAAGCCGGCGGTGCCCGCCGAGTTAAAGAGCCCCCAACCCATGGTGCGCTGGGAAATGCCCGCCAGGCCTCCGGATGCGGAAACCTTGAAGGTCACCGGCTTGCGCGCATTCGCCCCGGCCAGGCTGAACGGCGTAAAATTTTTGGTGATAAAGAACAGCTGGGTGTTGGCGGGAATGGTAAAGGTAACGCTGGTGCTGGAAGCCAGGTCGCCGCCGGTGGCGACGTTGGCGGTGACCAGGTTGCCGCTGGTGTCATAGGAACTCCATTGCATCACCCCAAAAGCGGGCAGCGCCATCCCCAATACCAGCAACGGTAAAATGGTTTTCAAGCCGACCGATCCGAATTTGACGACAATGCTTTTGAGCGTTTTCATAATTTTAATTTTTAGTGGGAGGGGGTGGGTCCAACTGCAAGTCTGTCCGGGAAACAAAAATGGCCATCGGCAAATTTTTGCAAACGACTTTCAACATAATGCCCAATCTGATTTATTCTGGCGTCCATCTGATACATCATGTTCTTACTGCCAATGCAGAGTGCTGACCAAACGTGACAATGGGCTCTGATTTGAAGATTTTGCCCAAATTCCCACACTCTGCCTAGCTGGACAAATGTATGGTTCTTGGGATGGGGTCCTGACGCTTTGCTGATGTTTAGACGGAGTGGGCTGGTTCACCCCGTCTTGACGGACCGGAATTTCAGGGCCGCCTCGGTGCGGGACCGGACGTGCAGCTTGTCGTAAACATGGCGGAGATGCCAGCGGACGGTCCCGTCGCTGACGCCGACGCGGTGGGCGATTTCCTTGTTGGGAAAACCCTGGGCCAGCAGTTCGAGGATCTCGCGTTCGCGGGGAGAAAGTCCCTCCACTTCCGCCGCCGTGGTCAGCGGTTCCTGGAAGGAGGCAATGACCTTGCGCGCTATGTCCCGCGACATGGGCGCCCCGCCCTGCCGGACTTCCCGGACGGCGGAGATAAGTTCTTCCGGCGTGCAACGCTTCAGCAGGTAGCCGCAGGCCCCGGCCCGCAGCGCCTTGAAAATTCTTTCGGTATCCTCGTACACGGTCACCATGATGATGTGGAGCGCGGGGATCAGCCGTTTGAGCTGGGCGGTGCATTCGATGCCCGAGAGGTTCGGCAATTGAATGTCCATCAGCACAATCTCCGGCTGATGTTTCGGAATCACCTCCAGGGCCTCCTCGGCCGTCGCGCAGGAACACACACAGGTGCACTCCGGGTCCGCATGCACGAACTCCATGAGGCTTTCCCGGATGACTTTGTTGTCCTCGACGATGGCAATTCGGGTCATAAATTCTTCTTCGCCGGCACGTGAAACCGCACGGTGGTGCCCTGGCCGGTTTCGCCGCTGATTTCAAACCGTCCGCCCAGTTTTTCAATGCGCGACCGCATGTTGTCCACGCCGTCCATTTCCCCGGTCCGGCTGTCCAGCCGCAAACCGCGCCCGTTGTCGGCAATGACCAGTTGCAGTTCGCCCTGCTCGACCTGGATTTTCAGGCGGACGCCGGTGGCCCCGGAGTGACGCACAACATTATTGAGCGCTTCCTTGAAAGCCAGAAATAACTGGTGCCGCTGGCGGGAATCCACCGCCAGGTCGTCCGGGGCCGTCGGGTTTTCGAGCCGCCAGGTGATGTTCGCCAGCCCCAGGAAACGGTCCGCGTACAGGCAGAAATAGCTGACGAGCGAAGCCAGCGAATCATGCGCGGGATTCATCGCCCAGACGATTTCGTCCAGGGCCGTCACCATCTCCCGCGCCTTGTCACCCGCCTGCCCGAGATACGTGTTCCGTTTCTCGTCGGGGGCGGTGGCGGATTTCGCCCGCGCAGCCAGCATGCCGATCTCGGTGATGCCCGAGCCGAGGTCATCGTGCAGGTCGTGAGCGATGCGGGCGCGTTCCTGTTCCATCGTTCGCTGGTGTTCGACGCGCTGGCGGTTCTGGATCTGGATTTCCAGTTCGGCGGTGCGTTTCTCGACCTGCCGGTGAAGCTGGGTGACCCATAACGCCATGACCGTCAGCGCACAGGTCAGCACGCCCATGGCCACCAGCAGCCGTTGCAACGTCCACCAGGACGGCTGCGAGAGCACCTCGATGTCCGCCGGCGAATGCAGCAACAAATCAAAGGGCGCCGTGTCGTCGCCGAGCGCCCGGTTGCCGCCCTGGGCCACATACACCCCGACCAGGGCCAGCCGGCTGCCAATCGGGAGCGGCGGCGGGGAAACTTTCTTCGTGTTGGCCCGGGCCAGAAACCGCCAGGACCCGGACTGGATTTCCAGCACCAGGTTCGTGGAGGTCAGCCGGGAACTCACCAGCGAACCCTCGATCCGCACCCGGGTTGAATCATAGATGGTGCCGGGCAGATCGTCGGGGGACAGGTTTTTGGGCTTCGGCAGGGAGACGTGCCCGGTCCGGCGCGCGACCGCCTGGCTTAAAAGTGGCGCGGCTCCGCTCAATTCCGGGTAACCCACCACTTCGGCCAGATCGCCGGTGTGCAGGTTGGCCGGCCGCCGCAAGGTGAACCGCACCCCGTTGGTGCCATCCATCATGAAAAAATCCCGCCCGTGCATGTGCAGGATCTGCCCCGACACTTTCACCCGTTGAAAAGCGCTGGCTTGCGGATCGAACTGTGTCAGTTCCGCCGCCCGCTTGCTGGGAGCGGAAAATTCATCCACCAGCGCCGGCTGGTCCACCACGATGGAATCGACATACAGGCGGATACGCCCCAGTTGCAATTGGTGGGCAGCCGCGTCCCACGCCACAAACAGGCATCCCCGCAGCCGCACGACGGCGTCTTCGTAATTTTCCAGGTGCGCGAAATTCGTGCCGACCAGCCACATATCCACCCACAGCACGCCGCCGGGCGTGTGCAAGGTCATTTTGGCCCAGCCATCAGGATAGCCGGCTGGATGCAGAACGGTGTTCTCCACCACGCCACGGATTTCCACCAGCTGGTCATCCAGACTTCCATTCATCAACTGGTCCCAGGTCGGCTGGATGGGATCTGGCATGCTCCCCAGGCCCAGGACGTTGATCTGGCCCGCCCGTACAATCGGCGCAAACGAGCCTTTGTCCGTTTTGCCTTCCACCTCGAGATACGCGCCGACTTGCGGCAGTTCGGAAATGTCCGCCGAATTGACAACCACATAGGCCGCGCGCGTGGCATCCTGCACGATAATGGCCGGCCGGTTCGACACGACGCAGATGACAACACCCTGGATTTTGACCGGGTACCCGCGCTCGGCTTCCTCCCGTTTCATCGCGTTAACGGCATCCGCGGTCGTCAACTGGGGAAAGGCGCCCTGGTTCGCATTCGTGTCTCCATTGGCATCGCGTTTGGGGGTTTCAATGAATTCAATCTCCCGGCGACTCGGCACGACGAGCACACCCGGCACCTTTTGTCCGGTGGTGGTGAAGGCGCCCCGACAAAATCCCTGGACGCGAATCCGCCGGTTTAACACCGAGGCGATGGACAAGCCGGAAACGTCCCCGACCTCCACTCGCATATGCCCTCCCATCGCGGTCAATTCCATGTGCAAACCGTCCGGCTGCTCGCTCACTTGGGTCACCTCGCCTTCCACTTCCGCCCAGGGATCTTCATCTCCCGGTACCATCGGCTGACCGATGGCTAGCCAGCGCAAATCCGGAGCCGTCCCCGGCCCGACGATTTCCAGCCGCGCCTGCGATGCGCCGGCGGGCCCGCGCCCCCCCAACCGGAAATCTACGCCCCTCCAAGTGATACTGCCGGTTCCCTCCAGGCGTACCCGTTGTCCCGGTTGCACCTGCTGGACCGGGAAATCCATTTCCAGTTCGGCGGTCCCCGACGAGTCATGCAGCACCAGTTTTCGCTGAGTAGGACTGGTCCACCAGACGGTTCCTTCCAGCCGTATGGCATATCGGGCGGTGGATCCCGGGGAACCCAAATGTCGCAACTGCGCGATGTTGGTCACCCCGGGAGTCGAAATCCGGGCCGGCTCCTGACCGGCGGCGGCGAGCGCAGTCACAACCAGACCCATCCACACGGCCAGATGGAAACCGGTCAGACGGCGTCCGGACCGGACAAGAAAAATGGCGTGCACGAAGACAGATTAAACGATCGCCGCAACTTTTTGAATCTTAAAGGTAACCGGCTTGGAATCATTCCGGCTGGGCCGTGGCCGTGGCAACGGAAACTGCACTGTCGCTGGTCGCCGGTGCGCTGGTGCGTGAATCGGCCTGGGCCACAACCTCCTCGTTCACGAGGATGGCCGCCCGCAATTGAGGCGTGTTCCGGATCGGTCCCGAATACACCGGTGAGGCGGCCGTAGGTTCGGTGCCGTCGGTGGTGTAATGGATTTTATAATCCGGCGTCGGCATCCCATCGGGTGAGGCCGCCGCCGCCAGGATCCGGATGCGGTCATTGTCATTGGCCAGGCAAAGGGCATAAACGGCGCAACGAGGTTTCGTGATATCGCTGGCCACCAGGATTGTAGCGGTGCCGGCTTCACTCATGATGGGATTGTTTCCCACCAGTTGGGCCTGCCCGGTGACGCCAAAAAAGACCGGCGTCCGGCCGGTTGGAATCGATGTGCCGGCCTTGTCTTTCAGGCTGGCATAGCAAAACGTCATGTCCCGGGCGGCGGCCGCAAACGACCGGCCGCTCAGGTCAAATTCCAGCTTCAACCCGTCGAGCTCGCCCGGCGTGTGCCGCTCGCACCGCGCCACCTCGCGTCCGCCCAGGTAACCGACGGCCTGCAAAGTACCCGGCAGGAACCGGTCAGGTTTGAAGGTAAACGGCGCGTGTTTCAGGTTGTTGGATACGCGCGAACGGTCGGGCCCTCGCCGTTCGATCAATTTGCCGTTCAAATAAAGCGCCACCTCGTCGCAATTGCTGAAGACCCGCACTTCCTGAGGGGAATCGGCCGTCCAATAGCTGGCAATGAACAACACCGGTCCCACGGGATGGCCGGCGACCGGCTCGCTGACATCGCGCTGGCTCCGGAAAAACCAGTAGCTGAACTTGGGCAGGCGAAAGATGTCCATCACGCCGGAGGATTCCAGGTCCGGGGCATAGCCGCGATTGTAGTCGAACATGACCCAGATGCCGTCGCCAAACGCCGGGGTCTTCAGGTCGTCGTTGTGCGCTTCCTGAAAGTTCAGGGCCTGTTGCACCAACCGGGCATCGCCCGCACCGCGCAACTGGCGGCTGCTGCGTTCGGTGGCTTGCAGGTCCTTCCATTTATCCTGTTCCAGGCCCGCATTCTGCGCGTAATACTCCCAATCGCCGTATTCGCTGATGAGGCACGGCTGGCCCTTGACCTCGCGGCAACCGCCATGCTGGCGGGCCTGGATGAAAACGTCGTAGCCCTTTTTCCAGCCGCAGGTGTAGCACTGGTCGCCGGGATACTCCTCGTGCGCGATGGCGTTGGCCCGGGCAATGAACGCGGCCGGCATGTCGCTCTCATTCAGGGAAACTTCCCAGAGAATCACGCACGGATGATTGCGGTCGCGGCGGACCAGCTGGCGGCATTCTCCGTACTTCAATTCGGCGAATGCGGGGTCCGGATCGAAGTATTGCCAGCCCATCAGACTGTCCATGACCACCAGTCCAAGTTCGTCGCAGGCGTCCAGGAACGCGGGCGATTGCGGATAATGCGACAGGCGGACGTAATCAAAGCCGGCCTCCTTGATTTTCAGCGCATCGCGATACTGCACCTCGTCGGACAGCGCATTGCCCAGGTAGGGATATTCCTGGTGCCGGTTCGCGCCGCGCAGAAACATTTTCTGCCCGTTGATCCAAAAACCGTCCCGGGTGATCTGGATCCGCCGGATGCCGACACGGGTCTGCTCCGTATCCACGGCCTTCCCTTGTTCGATCAACTCCGACCGCACCTGGTACAGGCTGGGCGATTGCGGAGACCAGAGTTTCGGGTTGGACACCTGAATTTCCTGGACGACGTCCCGGTCCGCCCCAGCCGCCAGCGCCTCCGGCACCGATTCCGCCACGGCCACGGCTTTCCCCAGGCCATTGAGCAAGGTCGTCCGGACCACAAACGTGCGCACCGCCGCATCGTCGTTCTTCACCTGGGTCCGGACCCTGACCGTCGCGCGCTCCGGGGCCACGGCGGGGAAACTCACAAACACCCCGCCACCCGCGGGCTGGCCGGCCAGGATGGGGTCGGTTATATGGAGCCTGTTTTTGAGCACGAGGTGGACGTTGCGATACAAGCCGCCATAGAGGTTGAAATCCAGGTCCGCCAGCGGTTTGGGGCCGGTCAGCGGGTTGTCGCGATTGTCCAAACGGACCGCGACGACGTTTTTTGCGCCGGGCCGGGCCAGTTTTGAAACATCCATGACGTAGGGCAGATATCCGCCCATGAATTTCCCGGCAGTTTGACCATTGACCCAGACTTCCGCGGCGTTCATTGCCCCGTCAAACCGGAGGATGATTTCCCGGTCGCGCGCTTCCGGCGACAGGTCGAACGTTTTGCGATACCAACAAACGCCCTGCCACTGGCGACCGCCCTGGCCCGTCACCAACGCTTCAGTGTGGGCGGTATGTGGCAGGGCCACTGGCTCCCACGTTCGATCATCAAATTCCGGCGTCTGCGCCTGCGGCACATCAGCCCGGATAAACCGCCACTGACCGTCGAAGGGAATGGCTGCCGGGCCCGTCGCGCCGACGGGCAACACCCCGCAGCACAACCAGACTGCCAGCCACCACCGTCGGCAGTTCCTTTGAATTTGACTGGGCATTCCCGATCTCACAGGTCGAAGACCCCGGCGTCAGTTTGATTGCAGGCGATAAAACCGGCTCTGGTTGGGATCCACCGGCAGGGTGACCGTAAACACCGCCCCGGTGATCTGGATGGGATCGGGCACCGACGACCATCCGATCAGGTCAGTGGCGGTCGTCAGCTTCAAGGCCGCGCCACTGAATGGCCATCGGAGCTGCAGGTTTGAACCGTTGAGGGCAGTACCGATCCAGAGCGGGGCGGCCATGCCACCCACGGCAGCCGCCACGGGTAAAACGGTGCCATTGGCATCAAAAAACGAGGCCGTATTGAAACCGGCTTCATTGACGCCACTGGTCGCCTGGTATTCTGCTCCCCAATAGAAAACGCCGGCCCCGAGCTGGTTGGGCACGCTTTTCACAATCTTGGCCAGCGCCGCGATAAAGCTGACCTGGCCGTCGGTGGTGGGAGGAAATCCAAACAGCTGGCTCTTCCAGGCGGTGGGACAGGTGTTGGTGTAGGGAAAAGCGGTTTCGGCGACGATGATGGGCTTGCCGAACTCAATGGCCGCATTACTGAGACAGATGTTCAGGTTCGTCGGGGATCCCTGGAAGAAAGGATAGTAACTCTCGCCGATGATGTCGTAAGGAACACCTTGCGCATTCAGGTTCTCAAAATACCACTGGGTGGTGGCCCAATCTCCGCCCCGGTCAATATGGACGATGATTTTGGGCATGGCCGCGCCCGTGGCATTCGTGGCGTCGCGGATCCCCTGGATGGCCGCATTCATCAACTGGCCCAGCTGCAACCAGGAGGTGTTGAAGCTGCCGGAAACTTTTCCGATGTTTGCGCCCACATTGTTGGTGAACAACATCCCTTGCGAGATTTCATTTCCAATCTGGACGTAATCCGGCATCGCTCCCGCCGCGGCAAAGGCGGCGATGGTGTTGCTGTTGTAGGTGCGCATCTGTTGCACCATCTGGGCGAAGTTCAGGCTGAACCAGGCGGAGGGGACAGCCTGGTGGCCGGGGTCGGCCCAGGTGTCGGAGTAATGAAAGTCCAGGCAGAAGAGCAGGCCCGCATTCTTAACCCGCACCGCCAGCGGCAGGGTGTAACTGAGATTGTTGGTGTAGTTGTAGGCGTTGTTGACCTGGACCAGCGCGTCGCTGCCGGTCCACAATCGCAGGCGCACACAGTTGAGACCGGAGTTTTTGAGGATGACGAGTCCATCCTGCACCGCGCCGGTGGCCTTGTAAACTTTGCCCCGGCTTTCGAAAAAACTCAGATCCGAAAAATCCGCGCCCGCCACAAACTGGGCGCCGTCCGTCGCCAGGGTCATCCCCAGCAACAGGCTCGCCAGAACGCCGGCCTTATTTGTGAATTTCATGCGCATGCGGCTGTTTGTCCGATCAGACCCCATTCCACCAAACCAAAGCCGGAACTGTTTCGCACAACTCCAAACAGTCCCGGCTTTCTTGCTACCGACGTCAATCCGGATAAGATCATCCCCTTTACCGCGTGCGGTTCCGCCGTCCGGCCAGCAGGAGGATTGCCCCTCCGCTCAACAGCGCCAGCGTGGCGGGTTCCGGAACGGCAACCACTGTGTACATGCTCGCCGCCGTGCCGAACTTCGTACCGGAAGCGTCGGTGGCCGCGTCATACGCATTTTGACCGGGGGTAAACTGGTGAAAGGAACCATCGGTCTCCGCGGGAAAACCCCCGATGCTGTCCAATGCACCATAAGCCGATTGCCCCGCAGCATTGGGGTACGACGACACAACGTCGAAATAGAAACTGGTACCAGCGCTCAACCCGAGGCTGCTCAAAGACAGCGTAAAGGTATTGAAAGTAGATCCCGTGCCACCCGCATCGTAGCTGACTGACTGATTGTTCGACCAAATTCCACCACTATAGGTTTCTCCACTGGCACCCGTGTTAAAAGTGGCAGCAAAAGCGTTCATTCCGGTGCTGATGCCCAGACTCGGCCCCCAACTGTTCAGCGCGCCCGCAGAGTTAAAGAGCGCCGTGCTGCCACTGGCACCCTGACCGACATACTGCATTAGCACATAATATTGAACGAATGCGCTCTGCGCCGCGCTCGAATTGATGGTGAAAGTGATGGTGCTCGCAGTGTTATTGACGACAACGCTGCTGATGCCTTCACCATTCCCGCCGCCGCCGAGCGCACTGCCGGTACCGGTATAAGTAGCGGCTTTCGCAGGCAACGCGGCCAATGCCAGCGCGGCAAGTACTGAAGTGAGTGAGACGATGGTTTTCATAGGTTTGGATTACAAGTTTCTGCTGATTTCTGGTTGCTGAATAATCGCCTATTTATAGGTTTTGCCTAGCCTGACAAACGTCAGGCTCGCATAATAATCCCCTTGAAATCATTGGCAAACCCCTGCACGGCGATGACCTGACTCCTCCCCCCGCGTCGGACGGTCGCCGGTTTCAAATTGGCCTTCCGGTTCATGCTTTAAACCGGCTACCAGCGGTCAATGCCACTGGCAGCCTCCCCGAATCTTGATGCGCCGACGGTTAATGATGAATCAAGCGGTAAAACTGGCGCGGCGGGGTCACCGGCGCAGGCAGCGAATATAGCCCCGCGGTGTTGGTCACGTCCCGCCAGTTCGCCGGGCTCAGGTTCGTGGTGCTTTGCAGGTTCACCGCCGGATTCCCCACCCACGTCAGATTGATGTTGCCGCCGGTCAGCGGGCCGACATTGATGCCGCCCAGCCCGGTTCCCGTGATCTGAAAATTGTCGAAGTTGAAGGTTCCCCCGGTGCTGACGGTGACGAACACCAGGCCGGCTCCAATCATTACACCATTCAGTTTGCCCGCCGCGGTTGACCCGACAATTCCGCCCGAACCGGTAACGGTAAAGTTCTTCCAATTCGCGGCGGCGGGATTGAAGGCCTGGGTGTAAGTGGCGTAGGCGGAGCTGTCCGCCGACGTTGGCACAGGCAAAGGACTGGCGGCGACGTACCAATTAGTGCCACCGGCCTGCGCCAGCTGCACTGCTATAAACGCCGTAACATTGCTGGCGGCAAACGACGGCGCAATATCCACGGAAAAATTCAAACTCGGATAAGACGCCAGATTGATGTTCGGGAATGGCAGTCCGGCCTGGTTGGTATCCGTGGTCGTGGTCGCGTAATACACGGTCGTGGCCGGCGTGCCCAGGAACGCAAAGACCGCTCCTTCACTGGTATTGGCCGTAGTCTGGAAGAGAGCATTGGGGGCGCTGGGGACCGCCTCCACCCAGCCTACGCTGCTGACGGGATAATTGGCTACCAGCGGTCCGACAAACGAAAATTGTTCCGAATACAGCAGGCCAATCGGAGGATTGGTTACCGTCAATGTCGTGGCGCCAAAAATACTGTCGCTGCGATCACTGCCGGCGGTATTGGTGACGATGGCGACGATTTGCAGATTGTCGTCGTTGGTATTCAGGCTTGCGATGGTCAAGGTCGCGCTGTTTGCGCCGGAGAGCTTGCCTCCGTTGGTAACCGCCACCCCATTGGTCTCCCAACTGTAAGTCAAAGGCTGCGTTCCGGTGGCGGAAACACCAAAGCTCGCGCCGCCGCCGGAAGCGACTCCCACGGCGTTAGGTATGGCGGTGCCAATCGAGGGCGCTGAACCCACTGCCTGGTTGGTCAGAATCTCAAAATTCTGGAAATTCATGTCCGAACCGGTCGCATCATTGTGAGCAATGACCAGTCCGGCGCCGGAGATGTTGCCGGTCAAAGCCCCGGAAGCCTGGCTGCCAATGATGCCACCGGTGGTGGTAATGGTCAGGTTGTTCCAGTTCGTCGCCGCCGGGTTAAAGCCCAACTGATAGTTCAAATAGGGGCTTAAGGCGGTAAGGGTAATTTGCGCGGGTTGTGCCGACGCATACCACGTCCCATTCATCGCGACCGCCCAATAAACTGTAATGGCTCCGGGAACCTGGCCCTGGGCGTTCCCCGGAACGAACCCGGCCTGGAAGGTTATCGCCGGGTAACTGGCAGGATTGATGTCCCCAAACGGCAGCCCGGACAAGCCGGTGTCATTGGTGTCCGTCGTGTAGTAAACGTTTGTGGTGGCAACCGGTGAATAGGAAAAGACATCCCCGATACCGGGGCTGGCCTGATAAATACCAATGGCCGTGCTGCCATTCGCCGCACTGACCCAGCCCACACCTGTAATCGGCAGGTTGCCGTTGGGTCCTACGTAAGGGAAGGTCTCCGCATATAAGAGACCCGCCGGCACCGGATTGACCGTCAAGCTCAGGCCGCTGTTCGTGGCCTTGCCAAAAAAGTTGGTCACCACCACCGAGTAATTCCAAAGTGCGTCGCTGGCGTTGGCATTGGTAATGGTCAACGAAGTGGTGTTTGCGCCGACAAATCTGGCTCCGGTCACGTTGACATCGTTTGTCTTCCACGCATAAACCAAAGTCGGTGCGCCCGAAAATGACGGCAAGAACGAGGCGCCGCCGCCAATATAAACCGTTTGTGGAGTGATCGCCGGGGCCGCCAGGACCGGCGGACTCGTCGGAAAGTCACCAGGACCTTGATTGATGACAATCTCGTTATAATTGTATCCGTTATTGCCGCCTGGGGCATTATTTGTGAACTCAACAATGCCAATACCGGTGATCAGCGAAGAAAAACTCGGCGTCGCCGGCCCACCAACGGTCACGCTGGTAGTGCCGTTCATGGTCAAACCATACCAGGCGTTTGCAGGGTTGGTGTAAACCATGCTCCAATTGGTAAAGACCGGGTAATTGCCGGCGTTGACGGTGGGGAACGGATTGTTGGTACACACATACCACGACCCTCCCACTTGAACCGCAAAATAGTTGGAGCAGTTTCCGCCATCAACACGGATTTCCACGTTGAATGTCAAATTGGTGTACAGGGTTGGATTGATATCGGCAAAGCTGGAATTGCCGGCGCTTCCGGCCCCGGAAGTATCGGTTGTGTAAAGCATCGCCGGACCGCCCAGCTGATTGGTGGTGGCCCCGGACAGGCCCGTCAAATATACCGTGTTCACCGGCAACCCCAATCCCAGGGCGGGATCGCTCGCGCCCGTGGCAGCGAATATGCCGTAATAAGGGCCAACTCCACCCTGCCGGTTCGCAATGACCGTCCAGCCCACCAGTGTCAGCGTGTTGGCCGCCTGAACCGTCGTATTCGGACTGCCCCAATTTTCGGTGTAAATAGTCACCGCCGGGGCAAGCGGGAGAGCGCCAAAAAGAACGCCAAAAATAATAGCTATAATTGAAACTATCTTTTTCATGGTTTAATAGGTTTTGGGGGTTGATTTTTTATCGTCGGATTGGGCAATCGAGGAAGGTTGCAATCATTGGAAATTCAGATGGCCATTGTTTTAATTGAATGACTTCAACCAGACCGGCACGAGCGTCGGCACTTTGCTGGTGTCGTAACCAATGCTCCAGGGCATCTGCCAAAGCTGTCTCAAACCCACCGGACTGACCGAGCCGTCAACGAATGCCATGTTGAGAGGGCTTCTACCCGAATGCCTGGGAATGGAAAAAAGCGCCATGCTGGCCTGCGACGCACATTGGCCTGAAGCAGTGGGGAACGGATCATTTGGATGCGGGGTGGTTCCCGGGTACACAGCATCGGCGAACAATGGTGCCTCCGCGATCCTGCCCGCCGTTGTCAATTTCCGGAAATATGACGGCTGCGTGACGTCACCAGGACCAAAGACTGAATCCGGTGGATTGGACATCCAGGCATTGCATCCATAGCTGCCATTCATATCGGGACGGGACCAAACCGTCGAGCCAAGACCGTTTGGCCATGCAGCCGGCGTGGGGTCATCACCCCCTTGGCCCGTTACTCCCCACGCCACAAAAGTGATGGGCGGGTCAGTTGGCGTACCTGTGGACCACGTCCCTTGGGTATAGATGCTTGGCATTGCGGATCGCATGATGTCTTTTGCCATCGGGCAAAAACATATTTCCCCGCCTTTCCCGCCTGTTTTGGCCCCGGGAACATATGGCTCCAACGCGACCATCCACATCCCGGTGGGATCAAAAAAACCTCCCGGCATGCTGTCATCGTTTTCACCGGCGTATAAATGAAAGCCCGCCCCCCACTGCTTGAGGTTGGCAATACATTGAATACGCCGCGCCTTGTTCTTTGCGCTGGAAAGGGCCGGCAATAACAACGCCGCCAGGATGGCGATGATGGCAATGACCACCAGTAATTCAATCAGGGTAAAACCTGACCGGGATCGGAACTGGCTGCCCGTTTTTGATGATCCTGAGGCGAACATCGATGGTGAATGAATCATCCGGTTTGTGTCGGGTATCGGTTGCTTAATCTATCATCGCGCTGGCAATGTTCACACACCACTCCAAGTGGTGCTTTTTAAGGTTTATTTAACCAAACCATAACGCCTTTGGTGAACTTGACTAGCCCGACAAACGTCAGGCTCGCAAAACAGCCAATAAAACCGGGGAGATTTGGCGCCCGGGCAGGTCGGCGACGGTCCGGATGCCTGAGGGCTTCCTGCCCCGAAGCAAGGCGGCTCAGGCCGGCTTGGTGGAACGGAACTTCAATACCGCTTCCGTGCGGGAGTGCACGCGCAGTTTGCCATAAATGTTTTCCAGGTGCCAGCGCACCGTCCCCGTGCTCAAACCCAGGCGATCCGCAATCTCCTTGTTCGCCAGCCCCATCGCCAGCAACTCAAGGATTTTCCGTTCGCTCGGCCGCAGCTCATCCATGGCCGCCGCCACCGTGACCGGCTGCTGAAACGAGGCGATCACCTTGCGCGCGATTTCCCGCGGCATCGGCACACCGCCCATCCGGGCCTCGCGCACGGCCGACACCAGTTCCGCCGGCGTGCAACGCTTCAACAGGTAACCGCACGCGCCCGCGCTCAACGCCGCCGAGATCCGCTCCGTGTCCTCGTACACCGTCACCATGATGATCTGAACCGCCGGCAGCAGCTTCTTGATCTGCGCGGTGCATTCGATGCCGGAAAGATGCGGCAGCTGGATGTCCATCAGCACCACCTCCACCTGGTGCTTCGGGATTCCCACCAGCGCCTCCTCGGCCGTGGCGCACGCGAACACGCACCGGCACTCCGGATCCGTCTGCACAAAGTGCGTCAGGCTTTCCCGGATGGTTTTGCTGTCTTCGACAATGGCGACCCGGATCATAAATGCTTGGGACCATCCCTTCGACAAACAACCGGTGTGTGCCCTCGCCCCGCCCGAGCGGGGAGAGGGTGTCGCGCAACGACCGGAGAGGGGATTCTTTGAACGCAGGCAGCTTTCAATGCTGATACGCTGCAAATCAGCGCCACCTCTCTTTTGATTCTCTCTCCCGCAAAGCGGGACGGAGAGGGAGGTCCGTCGAATACCGTATTGTTGGTTAATGGCATTATTCGCATAAATTTCAGTTCAAGGGCATGTAAAAGCGCACCGTGGTGCCGCGGCCGGGCTGGCTCGCGATTTCAAATCGCCCGCCCATTTTCTCCAGCCGCGCCCGCATGTTCACCAGCCCGTCCCCGCCCCGCCCCGCGGCGCCCGGCGCCAGCCCCTTCCCGTTGTCGGCAATCGACAGCCGCAGCCGGTCGCCGATCAGCCGCACGCCCAGGCGGACTTCCGTGGCGCCGGAATGGTGGATCACGTTGGTGAGCGCTTCCTTGAACGCCAGGAAAAATTCGTGCCGGTGCACGGACGACACCGCGCGGTCGGGCAGGTCCACCGCTCCTTTCAACTGGCAGATGATGTTCGCCAGCTTCAGGAACCGGTCCGCGTACAGGCAGGAATAACTCACCAGCGACATCAGCGAATCGTGCTTGGGATTCATCGCCCAGACGATCTCGTCCAGCGCCGTGACCATCTGCTGCGCTCGCTCGCCGATCTCCTCCAGGTGCCGGACCGGACCGCTGCCGGCGCCCGTTGCCGAACCCGCCACGGTCACCAGCATGCTGATTTCCGTGATGCCCGAGCCCAGTTCATCGTGCAGGTCCTGCGCAATGCGGCCGCGCTCCTGTTCCATCGCCCGCTGGTGCTCCACGCGCTGGCGTTCCTGGATCTGTTTTTCGAGTTCGGCGGTGCGTTCCTCCACCTTGCGATGGAGCTGCGTGATCCAGAGCACGGTTACCGCCAGCACACAGGCCAGCGCCCCGACGATGATCAACAGCCGCTGCAGCGTCAACCACGGCGGCCGCGCCAGCACCCGGATGTCCGCCGGCGAGTTGAGCAGCAGTTCAAAGGACGAGATGTCCTGTCCCACCGCCCGGTTGCCGCCCTGCCCCGAATACACGCCCGTCAATTCCAGCTGGCTGCCCACGGGCAGCGATTCCGCCAGCCCGTTCGTTGCGTCCAGCCGCGCCACAAAGGTCCGCACCCCGTTCTGGATTTCCAGCACCTGTTCCGTCCAGGTCTCCCGCACGCTCACCAGCAGCCCTCTCACCCGCACCCGAGTCGCGTCGTAGTCCGACTGGATCAGGTCGTCCGCCGGCAGGATTTTCGCCGCGGGCAGCGGACCCTCGCCACTCTTGCGCGCCACCGCCTCGCGCAGGACGGGCGACGCGCCGCTCAATTCCGGGAACCCCACCACCTCCACCCGGTCGCCCGCCGCCAGGGCCTCCGGTTTCTTGGTGATGAACCGCAACCCGTTCCGCCCGTCCGTCATGTAATATTCCGTGTCCCGCACGTGCACAATCTGGCCTGACACCTTGACGCGGCGAAACACGCTCGCCTGAGGGTCGAACAATAATAGTTCCGCCGCGGTCTTCGACGGGATGGCGAACAGGTCCGCCGGCGCCGGCTGGTCCACCGATATGTCCGCACCGTAAATCCGTATCTCACCCACCTTCACTTCGTGCGTCACATAATCCCATGAGGCCAACAGGCAGCCCCGGACCCGGACCAGGGCGTCTTCATAATGTTCCAACGCTTCGGGCTTCAGGTCCGTCACCCGCAATTCCAGTTTGATGCGGCCGCTCTGCGTCAGCAACGTCACCCCGTTGGTCTGCACCCCCGTAATGATGCCCTGGATTTCCACGTACTGCGCGTCCAGGCTCCCGTTCAACAACTGGTCCCAGGTGGGATACACCGGCATGGGCAGGTGGCCCTCGCCCAGGCTGATGATTTGCTGCGCCAGAACAATCGGCGCAAACTTGCTCGGATCCGACACGCCTTGCACTTCCAGGTGCTCCCCGATTTGCGGCGGATGCGACCGGACGGCCGAGTGGTCCTCCACGTAAAGTCCGCGGCTGGAATCCTGCAGGACGAACGCCTGGTATTCCGGCACCACGCACGTCACCACGCCGCGGATTTTGACCGGGTACCCCCGCTGCGCTTCTTCCCGTTTCAAAAGGTGCACCTCGGCGGCCGTCGTCAGTTCCGGCAATGCACCCGCATTCGTGCTCGCGCTTTCCATCGCTTCCCGGTGCGTTTCCAGCACTTGAATCTCCCGTCCGCCGGGCACCAGCAGGACGCCGGGCACCCTTTGGCCGTCCGCCGTGTCGGCGCTCTGGCAGAAGCCCGTCGCGCGGATGCGGCTGTTCAACAAAGGCACGCCCGGCAGTTGCGAGCCGTCCGCAATCTCCACCCGCATCCGGTCGGCCCCGGCGCTCAATTCCAGTTTCACCCCGTCCGGCTGCTCGTTCACAAACGTCACCTTCCCTTCCACGGTCGCCCATTGGCCGCCCTCTCCGTCACGCAACGTCTGGCCTATCACCATCTGTCGCGGTGGTGGCAGCTCGGCCTGGCCGGTAACCGTCAATTGCAGCGACGGCACGCCGACGAACAGTTCGCTGCCGTCATCCGACTTCGTGTAAAATGTGTAAAGCCCGTCGCGCGGCGCTTCCAGGAATCCGGCGAATTCAATCCCCACATGCTCCGGATGCGCCAGGACGCTGAGATCGAAGTTGGTGACGGTTCCGGTCTTGATCGCCATCTGTCGGCTGAAATCTGTCAGGGCTTCCCCAGGCACGTCATAACACCGATAGTCCAGGCCGTTCACCGGTTTACCGGTCTCATCCGGCGCATCGGTTTGCATCCGGAACAGCACGGTGCCGGGAATCTTCTGTCGCGACAGGCCCGGCCCTTCATATTCTACCGCCAGCCCGTATTTCTCCACGCCGTTGAACCAGTCCACACGCAGGGGATGCCGACCTGCTTTCAAATAAACCGACCCGGATTTTTCAGTCATGCCATGGATGCCGTTGTTGTCCACCACCGGGCCGCGGGCGCCGAGCCGGAAACCGGCGCCGAGCCGGGCAATGGTGCCGTTGCCCTCCACGCGCACTTGTTGGCCCGGCTGAATCGACCGGCCGGCCAGGTCCATTTCCAGTTCCGCCGCCCCGGATTCATCCTTCAACACAAACCGGCCTTGCGCCGGGTTCGCCCACCAGACTGCCCCCTCCAGACGGATGGAATGGCTGAGGCTGAAATTCTCCGAACTCAGGCGGGCGATCTGAACGACGTTGGTCACGTCGGCTGTCCCCTGCTCTGCCACCGCCGTCTGCATCCAGTACGCCGCGCCCAATAATCCGGCCCCGGCAAGTCGCAGCCAGGTCAGGAAGGTTGAGCGCATGAATTCAGATTATTCGATAACGGTCGCGTTTGCAATTTCAGCGGGAATCGGGTGGTGTCCTGATTTCAAAATTCCAGGTAGGGCGGGCAGTCCTCTGCCCGCCGCAAACCTGGTGAACGGGGCGCACGGCGTGACCCGCCCTACCGGGAATCAGGGCAGAGCCGGGAATCGGAGCGCCTTTCGTTTGTTGTCCCGCCTTCAGGCGGTCGGTATGTTGCTTGCTCCCTTGCCGCCTGAAGGCGGGACTCCAAACCGTCGCAGTGTCTGGTTGTCCTCCATCAGCCCCGGAAATTTCTCCACCCCTCATGGAATCGAATGGGCCATTTCCGTCTGCAATCCCATCACACTCATCCCTGGCAACGGATGGCCTTTCGCATCAAACAACGAATTCGCGTCCGGCCCGCGCCAGCGGTTCGTGTTCCCCGGTACATACGTCGCCTCCGGATGCCAGTAATTGACGCCGATGCCGCCGCTCTCTTTGACCGTCCGGATGAGGTCTGCCAGGAATTGTTTCTGTCCGTCCGGCGTCTGCGGCCAGGGCATGTATTTGGCAGCGGCAGCAGATGGATGCGTATCGCGCGACGGGTAACCCGTTTCCACAATCATCACCTCCCTGCCGTATCGCTGGATGGCCTGACGCGTATTGTCGCGGATATTTTCCATCGAGCCGTGCCAATGCGGATAATAACTCTGGCCAATCACATCGTAATCCACCCCGGCCGCTGTGAGATGATCGAAATACCACTTCGTTACCGGCCAGTCGCCGCCACAATCGATGTGGACGATGATGCGTACGTGGTCCCGGGGCGCGGTGACCGAGCGAACGCCCTCAATATCCGCCTTGAGCAGGCGGATGAGATGGTCCCACTGCCGGGCATCGTCATACGGGTCCGGCGGCGATATCACCGTCACATCGCCTTCGAAAACCTTGACGGTGGAAAGCGGGACCTTCACCTGCCCGTCCGGCCACAACATGCCGCCGGTGATTTCGTTGCCCACCTGCACAAAATCCGGCGTGGCCCCGGCAGCCTTCAACACCTTGACCACCGACGCCGTGTAATCGCCGGATTGTTTGACGAGCGCATCGAAATCGAGACGCGCCCACGCGGCGGGCTTGTTCTGCTTCTGCGGATCCGCCCACCAATCGGAATAATGGAAATCCAGGATAAACGAGCCGCCGGCGTCTTTAATGCGTTTGGCCAGCTTGATGGTGTAATCCAGGCCGTTCACGCCATTGGTCGGGTCCACCCAGATGCGCAGGCGGAAACAGGTCCAGCCAAGCTTCATGAAAATGGCAATCGCATCACCCGGCTGGTCGCCGTCCAGGTAGACCCCGCCGCGCTCTTCAATCGTGCCCAGCGCCGAAATATCCGCACCCAGATAAAACGGTGCCGTCTTGGCCGCAGGCGACTGAGTCGCCGCCCCATGACTAACACACCCGGCAATCAGAAACGGGATGACTGCGACGACAGCCACCGCGCAAACGCGGACAAGGTTCGGGGACACAAGCAGTCGCTTGGATTGGATTGGATATAGCATGACGGTGGTGATGATTTTGTCTCAGCGCTCGTCCTTTGCCTAGCCTGTCAAATGCAAGGGTACATGAGCCACATGACCAGACGTTCGGTGTCCCGGCTTCAGCCGGTTCTGTTGTTCAAACTTCAAAGTTGAATGTTCGATGTTCTCCTTCCGTCGGCAGGGCGCGTCACGCCCGTGCGCGCCGAATGTTTGGTGTCCACGCTTCAGCGTGTCCGAGCCTCTCGGAACTTCCAACTTCGAATCATGTAGCGTCGAACCTCCGGCTCGATCTGATTTACATTTTGTCCAACGGACTCTTCACTCCAATTCCCGGCTTCTTCATCACGTGCGTATATATCTGCGTCGTCGCCACAT